>OKWK01000020.1_pt1 | contig 297981 bp, 257 predicted proteins | sample 1607181 | NCBI WGS metagenome assembly OKWK01 (sample SAMN07501053, study PRJEB24779) | human gut metagenome | isolation source: stool | host: human infant | place: USA: Pittsburgh, PA | reverse complement strand
ATAAAAGAAGTAGATCCAACAGCTATATTCAACCAATTTCAAGCAATTTACATATCACATAGTTAATATAAAAGTTAAATCACAATTTGATTGTTTTATAGATTTAGTAGAATTTACATATCACATAGTTAATATAAAAGTCTTGTGATAGAGTAATAAAATAATTAAAATCAGTGATTTACATATCACATAGTTAATATAAAAGTTAAAAAAGTTTGGGGAAACAATTAAAAGTAAGAAAATTTACATATCACATAGTTAATATAAAAGTAAAATACTAAAAATATATTGTGATCCAGCTTACAAATTTACATATCACATAGTTAATATAAAAGTGCCTAGCTGTTTTGCTGTTTTTGAAGCTTCTTCTGTATTTACATATCACATAGTTAATATAAAAGGTTTAATACTTGTTCTTTTTTTATTAAAATAATTAGGATTTACATATCACATAGTTAATATAAAAGTAAATTTAAAAAAGTGTTATGTTTTGAGTGTCAAAAGAATTTACATATCACATAGTTAATATAAAAGAAAACAATGTATTGATGAACAAATAGTAATAAATCTAATTTACATATCACATAGTTAATATAAAAGTTTTTCTTGCATTATTATTTTAGCTTGTAAAGTTTCAAATTTACATATCACATAGTTAATATAAAAGGTGGGTCACCTAACTCGGAAGAACATCATGTAATTTATATTTACATATCACATAGTTAATATAAAAGTAAATCTATTTGCTTTTTTAAGCTGTCCAAATCTGTATTTACATATCACATAGTTAATATAAAAGGTTTTGCTTATGATGATGATAAACAAATTGTTACTTGATTTACATATCACATAGTTAATATAAAAGGCACCACTGTCTAATATAGTTAAGTCATTATCAAGAGTATTTACATATCACATAGTTAATATAAAAGGTAACAATATCTATAGATGAATTTGAACTTTTAGAATATTTACATATCACATAGTTAATATAAAAGCTTATTCAATTTAGAACGATATGTAACAGGCGAATTTGATTTACATATCACATAGTTAATATAAAAGCAGAAAGACCCTAAAGCTAAAATAAGCACACCCTAATTTACATATCACATAGTTAATATAAAAGTGGTAGACAATGCGAATATTCAGTTATGGGATTAACAGATTTACATATCACATAGTTAATATAAAAGGAAGATGTACTGGACTTATCAGAAGCATCACAAAAATAATTTACATATCACATAGTTAATATAAAAGCATATTAGCAGTTATAATAATAGTTGCTACATCTATAATTTACATATCACATAGTTAATATAAAAGCCCTGTTCTGTTTTCTGTAAAATCTACGTAAAAACTATTTACATATCACATAGTTAATATAAAAGGAAAAATAATCTTTAGTTAATACACAATTCAAATATATTTACATATCACATAGTTAATATAAAAGACGCTTAATTTTCTGCACCTTATTTTATGTGTTACATATTTACATATCACATAGTTAATATAAAAGTTTTCATTTCCGTTTGCAGTTTCTTTATAAATTTTCAAATTTACATATCACATAGTTAATATAAAAGGAAAATGAGTTTTTAATGACAAAAGCATATGAAAGTATATTTACATATCACATAGTTAATATAAAAGAAAAGAACAAGTATTAAACTTGCTCTCTCTTTTTTGATTTACATATCACATAGTTAATATAAAAGCTACAGCTAAAAACATAGATATAGAATGTTCGATAACCAATTTACATATCACATAGTTAATATAAAAGCTATTTTTACTCATACCAGAATTTATCTTATCATAATTTACATATCACATAGTTAATATAAAAGAAATCTCCAAATCCTTTTCCTGTTAAAACTAAAGCTCATTTACATATCACATAGTTAATATAAAAGAAATAGATTGGGGTAAGGTCACAGGTCAAAGAAGAAATTTACATATCACATAGTTAATATAAAAGAAAGGCACAAACTAAAAAGTATAGAGATTTTAAAGAAAATTTACATATCACATAGTTAATATAAAAGTTCCTACTTTTGCACTAGCTATTCCAACTGCTGCTAAATTTACATATCACATAGTTAATATAAAAGCATTACGAGTTGAACAAAACTATGTAGAAATTAAGAATTTACATATCACATAGTTAATATAAAAGGCAGATAAAGAAACATTACAGGCATGGTATGAACCTATTTACATATCACATAGTTAATATAAAAGCCAGCACACTGGCAATTTTTGTTATTGTATCTATTCTATTTACATATCACATAGTTAATATAAAAGCATTTCATCTATGGAAGCACCAGCAGATTTAGCAATATTTACATATCACATAGTTAATATAAAAGCAACTTCTATAGTTATACTTCCCAAAAAAGTTATATATTTACATATCACATAGTTAATATAAAAGTTCAGAGATTACGTTAATGAACTGGAAGCAAACTTTATTTACATATCACATAGTTAATATAAAAGGCAGTAACCTTGCCATAGGGTGTGCTTATTTTAGCTTTATTTACATATCACATAGTTAATATAAAAGTTTATCAAGATTAATTTTCCTGCTTGAATCTCTTGATTATTTACATATCACATAGTTAATATAAAAGTTGTTAGCTTTTATGGCTTTTTCAGCTTGCACCCAACGTATTTACATATCACATAGTTAATATAAAAGTAATATAAAAAAGATACCTACTAGCATAAAAAGAATATATTTACATATCACATAGTTAATATAAAAGACTTATGGGGCTGACATTTCCACACTTATCAAACTACATTTACATATCACATAGTTAATATAAAAGAGTTCTTTTTCAAGATTCTATCCATATTACAAATTACAATTTACATATCACATAGTTAATATAAAAGACTTAACTATAAGATGCGTGATATGCTCCCTACTAGATTTACATATCACATAGTTAATATAAAAGAAGTGCACCTACAAAGAGTTTTCGTGATGATGTATATGAATTTACATATCACATAGTTAATATAAAAGGGAAATTGATATTATAAATAACCAAATAAGTTTATTCTATTTACATATCACATAGTTAATATAAAAGGTGTAAAAGCAAAGAAATTAGTGCTCTAAAAACAGAATTTACATATCACATAGTTAATATAAAAGAAGTGAACAGTGATGAATTTTATGCAGAAGGAATTTTGATTTACATATCACATAGTTAATATAAAAGGTAGTATTACCATAAATTCTGTTGAGTAAATATTGGTATTTACATATCACATAGTTAATATAAAAGACCAGCTAAAACATTAGCTACTTTATCATTTATATTATTTACATATCACATAGTTAATATAAAAGATAACTACAATTTAATAAGTGTTTCAATTCATCTATATTTACATATCACATAGTTAATATAAAAGAAGCAAAATGAAAGATTAGATGAACAGAATAAAGCCAATTTACATATCACATAGTTAATATAAAAGCTTGCGCTGGGAACTCTAAATTAGGTATCCATGTTACAATTTACATATCACATAGTTAATATAAAAGTAATCCAATAATAAAAATAAACGAAAGCAATTCTAATTTACATATCACATAGTTAATATAAAAGCTTTAGTGAAAATAGTAACTTTAATGCTATGAAAAGATTTACATATCACATAGTTAATATAAAAGTAGTATTAAAAGTAGATATGTAGATGATATATACGAAATTTACATATCACATAGTTAATATAAAAGAGTATCACAAAATGAAAACGGATTTGATATTGAGGAAATTTACATATCACATAGTTAATATAAAAGTCATACATCTCTATACCTCCTAGAATAAACTTATTATTTACATATCACATAGTTAATATAAAAGTGGAAACCTCTAGTACCTAAACACATAGCTCCATATGTATTTACATATCACATAGTTAATATAAAAGAAATTAGCTAGTCCAAAATACATTGCGTTAGCGAAATTTACATATCACATAGTTAATATAAAAGAATTGACTTATGATCTGAGCTGTCATTAAATCATCTTGATTTACATATCACATAGTTAATATAAAAGGAAAATGTAAAAGTTACAATAATGTTTTTATTAAAATGATTTACATATCACATAGTTAATATAAAAGACAAGGTCTTGCCAACTTTCTCACCCACCTTTCATTTATTTACATATCACATAGTTAATATAAAAGTCACATTTATATTTTCTTCTTCTATCACGCTGATTTCATTTACATATCACATAGTTAATATAAAAGATTACCTCTTTTTATTTTTTGCAAAAATATTTTATAAATTTACATATCACATAGTTAATATAAAAGTTTTTATTCCCAGTGCTGTGTAATAACCTTGTTTTCTAATTTACATATCACATAGTTAATATAAAAGTACCTATCATTTGTACCTATCATGTATAACTTTATAATATTTACATATCACATAGTTAATATAAAAGGGATCTACTTGTAAAGTTAATACAGCAGAGCAGATGTACATTTACATATCACATAGTTAATATAAAAGTGCAAATGAGTTACCACGAATAAATGATTTATCTGGATTTACATATCACATAGTTAATATAAAAGGTAACAGTAGATAATACTAAAGAATATAAGAAATTTAAATTTACATATCACATAGTTAATATAAAAGTGGGAGCTATTGCAAACGCATTTTTTATAGCATTTACAAATTTACATATCACATAGTTAATATAAAAGGAGGGGGTATAATGGCCACAACTGTAAAAATTCAAAATTTACATATCACATAGTTAATATAAAAGGAAATAGCATTAATTATGCTTACTTATACTGTTTTAGAATTTACATATCACATAGTTAATATAAAAGGGGTTAGTATCTATCTTTCTTTCTCTTCTTTCATTTTTATTTACATATCACATAGTTAATATAAAAGTTGGGCTAGTGCAGGGAAAAACCTTTTAACTAAAGTATTTACATATCACATAGTTAATATAAAAGATATATACTTATATCAGGATCAGATAAGATAAATTATAATTTACATATCACATAGTTAATATAAAAGATGTATTGTGAGTGACCCTTACAATGCTTTACAGATGAATTTACATATCACATAGTTAATATAAAAGCTGTACAAATGAAATATGAAGCACAATGTTTATCTGCATTTACATATCACATAGTTAATATAAAAGCTAGTGCTAGACAAGCAGTAAAAGAAATTAAAGAGCATTTACATATCACATAGTTAATATAAAAGTTAGAAGAACAATTAAAAAAAACAAGGGTATACAGAATTTACATATCACATAGTTAATATAAAAGAATATTATAAAATCCGACATATGTTAAAGGTGAATATATTTACATATCACATAGTTAATATAAAAGAAATATCCAAAAACAAGAGATGATGATAAGCTTCTCCATTTACATATCACATAGTTAATATAAAAGGAGGTATCTGAATGAACTATGACGTAGAATTTGCACAAATTTACATATCACATAGTTAATATAAAAGTATAAGGGGTGTTAAGCATGGAAATGGGGGTTCTAAATTTACATATCACATAGTTAATATAAAAGGCTATCATCTTAGTAGCTTGATCTTTAGTTATAGAAATTTACATATCACATAGTTAATATAAAAGGTTCTATCTCTAACTCTTTCTCTAGTGCATTTTTGTATTTACATATCACATAGTTAATATAAAAGTTGGATTGCGTCTAAAATTCTTCTACCCATTGTTCTTTATTTACATATCACATAGTTAATATAAAAGTTTGCTTTATACACTATCTCTGTGTTAAACATATACATTTACATATCACATAGTTAATATAAAAGTAAAAGATTAATAATAGCTAATAATCCAGTGTTAACAATTTACATATCACATAGTTAATATAAAAGGATAAGGAAAGCACAAAGATATATAAATCTAAACAGATTTACATATCACATAGTTAATATAAAAGCATTGAAGATAACAGTATATTTAAAAAATTAGTCACATTTACATATCACATAGTTAATATAAAAGTGTCTTGATATTCTTTTCTCCAACCTCTTTGAACCGTATTTACATATCACATAGTTAATATAAAAGCATTCACTTAACTATATAAAATATGAAAATGGATACATTTACATATCACATAGTTAATATAAAAGTAGTTAACCAGTAAGTAGTCATTATATCTCTTTCTTCATTTACATATCACATAGTTAATATAAAAGGAGATATATTCTAGCAGGGGGGTAACAAAAGGCCAGCATTTACATATCACATAGTTAATATAAAAGGTATTTGTTGCGGCACTATAGTCTCCTGTATTTGTTGATTTACATATCACATAGTTAATATAAAAGTTGGTAGCTCCCACTATCTTCACTTTTATTTTTCTAAATTTACATATCACATAGTTAATATAAAAGTTGGATATAGAAAATTACCAGGTGGGTTTATTGTTCAAATTTACATATCACATAGTTAATATAAAAGTTTAACTATATTTAGTATGGTTATAGCATTTTATTTATTTACATATCACATAGTTAATATAAAAGCTGCTCTTTCTTCTAGTGCTTTGTAAGCTTCTTCCTTATTTACATATCACATAGTTAATATAAAAGGATGATAAGCAAATAGTAGATTGTTCTATAAGCAAAATTTACATATCACATAGTTAATATAAAAGTGGGATGATAAAAATGATGATATGGTGAATGGTTTTAGATTTACATATCACATAGTTAATATAAAAGACAACAGAAGATGGAAAAGTTAAAGGTGAAGCTATAATTTACATATCACATAGTTAATATAAAAGTTAGTCATTTTAACTACTCCTCTAAAAATTCTTTCAATTTACATATCACATAGTTAATATAAAAGTTTTTCTTTAAGTTCTTTATATAATTCCCAGTCCACATTTACATATCACATAGTTAATATAAAAGGCTATCTAAAATAACTTTTGCTATATTGTCTACATCATTTACATATCACATAGTTAATATAAAAGGAGCCTATTGCAGAAGAAGTAAAAGAAGTACTTATGATTTACATATCACATAGTTAATATAAAAGCTTGGTATCACTTTAGCACATTATGCAGATTACACTAATTTACATATCACATAGTTAATATAAAAGCTTATTCATTAATCTATTTATTTCACCTCTCCAGCTGTATTTACATATCACATAGTTAATATAAAAGAATAAATATAGATAAAAGGAAGTGAAATCAATGATTTGATTTACATATCACATAGTTAATATAAAAGTATCGCCAGTTTTCCATCCAGCCATAGCCATATATTGCAATTTACATATCACATAGTTAATATAAAAGGAAAGCTGCTGAATTGGTTAACTCCAATGATGATCAAATTTACATATCACATAGTTAATATAAAAGCCTATCATTTGTACCTATCATGTATAACTTTATAATATTTACATATCACATAGTTAATATAAAAGGCTTAAAAGATGAAGGTAAATTATTCTTTGAAGGATATTTACATATCACATAGTTAATATAAAAGGCAAGCTCCTATTATAACTACTATAATTGCAACAATATTTACATATCACATAGTTAATATAAAAGGAATACAAGCAAGATAAAGAAACATTATATGTTACTATTTACATATCACATAGTTAATATAAAAGTGTATTGTGAGTGACCCTTACAATGCTTTACAGATGAATTTACATATCACATAGTTAATATAAAAGCCTCTCTGCTCTAAGAAGTATTTATATATGTGTAACTGATTTACATATCACATAGTTAATATAAAAGTCCTGCAACCGTTGCCCCTGCTATTCCAAGTGTCCAATTTACATATCACATAGTTAATATAAAAGTTTAATAAATGTAAGCAAAATTATTATCAAGCTAGAAAAATTTACATATCACATAGTTAATATAAAAGCAGCTTGATATTGGACTAGTGCTATGCTATTATCTTATTTACATATCACATAGTTAATATAAAAGTACATTGAGTGTGAAGTTCTTCATAACGACCAGAACAATTTACATATCACATAGTTAATATAAAAGTGGTATGATGGGAGCAACATTCCAATATGCAGCACCAGATTTACATATCACATAGTTAATATAAAAGAAAAAGAAGGAGGAAAAAAGAATAAAATGGAAACAGATTTACATATCACATAGTTAATATAAAAGAGTTACAGCAAGAAAATGCAGAGCTACAGAAACAAAATTTACATATCACATAGTTAATATAAAAGTTTGGCTCTTATAGTTATGTCGCTATAGTCTGCATATATTTACATATCACATAGTTAATATAAAAGCCCAAAATCTTAAAAGTCTGTAAGCACTGATATTACTGGATTTACATCAATGATGAGTTTATCATATTTTCTACATTTTGCAGTAAACCTTCATTAGCGTTTTTAATATTCACTTTTTATTGTGAAGAAACCTAGTAATTTCAATGGTTTAAGCCTAATTAATTTAAATTTAGGTTTAATGCAAAATTACTTATAAAAATAGTTCATCAAAACTTTTTTCTATTCCAACTACATCTTTTTTTATATTTTTAGAGTTTTTTACTCTATAAACATATACTGAATCAAACTTCTTGTCAATTAATTTATTAACATCAGAAAGACATTTATGTAGCTTTCCTTCTGTTATTTCTCCTTCAAATACAGAATTTTGAGTCCAAACTAAATATTTCTTAAGTAACTTTCTAACTCTATTAATTCTCTTTTCTTCTATATCATATGTCAATATAACAAACATAAATCATCGCCACCTATTTTATCCCAATCTATTTAAACCTGTATATCTGTTCAATATAAAAAACATAAATATGGTGAAACAGTTAAAATAGATGAACCTTTTAGCAAATATCTGTTCAATATAACAAACATAAATCATCACCCATTTAAAAGATAAGGAAATAGCAGAATTAATAGCTATTCAATATAACAAACATAAATCATCACCACCAAGCCTTTAATGGTTTATACCTATCATCACCTATAAGATGTTTAATAAGTTTATAACATTCAAGCCTTATAAAGGTTCTGTAAGAAACTTTTCTATTTAATTTTCTATGTTTTATTGTTGTTCCCATTCTTTTTTCAAACTGCTTTATAAATTTAGCTTTTCCTTCATTATTTAAGAAGCAGATTCCTTCCTCAATATTAAAATGTTCTAATTTTATCATTCTATTATTTATCATACTAAATATAATAGGATCTATTATAAGCGGTTTAAATATTTCTGCCAGATCAAGACTTAATGAAAATCTTTTAGTTGATGGTTCATGCAAATAGCTTATAGTTGGATCTAATTGTGTTTTGTATATTTCACCTAAAGCTGCTGTATACATTAAACTATTACCAAATGATATTAAAGCATTAATGGGGTCTTTGGGAGGTCTTTTTTCTCTTTTTTCAAATTCAAATCCATTCTTTAATATTAAATTAAAAGCTTCATAATAAATTTTTCTTGCTCTACCTTCCGCTCCCATAAGTTCATCTATATCATTTGAACTTAATACCTTATTTCTTTCTATTTCAATTTTTTCTATAAAAATTTCAGTATTATCATATTTTCTTAAATTCCTTAAAATATGATGGATTGCACTATCTATAAAAGATTTTGCTAAATACATTCTTTTATCATAATAGTGATAATGTAATGCTTGGTCAACCAGCAAAAAACCTGATACATTCTTCTTTCTTGGATAATAACTTCCAGAATAATATCCATAATAATTATAAAAATTAAGTATAAGCCCATATTGAGTTAAATAATTCAAAAGTTTTGTATTTAAATCTACTTCGCCATATATATGAATTACATCCACCTGTTCAATGGGAAGTGATCTTTTTACTTCATCACTATTTATAAAATATATAGTATTATCTTTACGCTTTAACCTTCCATCACTAAAAATATAATAATCTCTTCCCATCATTATTCCTCCTTTACATAACAGAATTCATAATATGAACATTTTTTACAATATGGTAACTTTGTTAATTTAGGAGGAATATTAGTTTTTTCTATAGCTTTTATATCAATTAACGTATTCTTTATTTCTTTTTCAATATCTTCTGTTAATTCAATTTTTTCTACTCTTTTTTCTTTGACATAGTTAATTTTGCCTTTTCTTTTAATCCCCATCTGCTTTAAATAAAAAATATAATATAACAGTTGCATTTTATCTGGTAGTGGCATTTTACTAGTTATTTTTACTTCACTTACATATTCCTTATCTATAATATCCAATTTTAATATATCATCTATTAACATCTCTTTATTTTTACTTCTTTTATATGAGTCCTCATGAATAATTTTGCCACTTAAAACTCTATCACTAGTATCTTCCATTGTAATTCCTTTAGAAAATAGCCATAACTTTCTTTTGCAGACATAGTAATAATTAATTTTAACTCCCTGTGTTTTAAACTTTTCCAATTCAAACCCCATAATATCACCTTAAAGTTATAATATTAGTAGATTTTCATCAAAATCATCTGTATTTTTAGGTCTTGTTAATCCCCTTTCGAAACTATAATCATATGCCACCACTGGAATTTTATTAAATTTATCAATTTCAACCCAATCTATAACTCTACCTGCTTTTACTGCTCTTTCAAATTCATAAGTAGGTATGTCTACTATTAATTTTTTTATTTTATCCTTCTCCAATTGAATTTTAGCTTTTAAATTACTTATATTATGTTTTTTACATTTTATTTCTTTACTTATAGTTTTAATATTTGTTAAAGCTTCCTCTATAAATTCCTTATTGTCCTCATAAACACTTTGAGGAATAATAGATTCATTAAATATTGTTCTAAGTCTTGCCTCATTTTTTTCAAGTTCATATTCCTTTATATCTTTAACCCATTTTATAGTTTCATCTATTTTTTTATAGTAATTGGCTTTCTGTAAATTTTCTTTAGTGTAAACACTCTCTATAATTTTCATCTTCTCTTCTTCATCTAATTCTTTATCTTTAAAATCCTTTATAGCATTTTTAGATAGTTTAAATATTTCAAAATCAATTATGGAATGTTCTCCTGATCCAACTCCTGAAGTTGGCTTGTCTCCTCCTAGATATACAAATACATTACTATCTTCAATGTCCAATATTCTACTTCTATATGCTCTCCCCATTCTTTGGAAAAGACCAGAAACATCTGATAACTCTGTGTATAAAACATCAAAATCTATATCTAAACTTGCCTCTACTACTTGAGTAGTTATCCATATTCCTGTATCTTTACAATTTTTATCTCCAAAATTCAAAATATGCTTTTCTTTTTCTGCTCTATGTTTTTTTATAAATCTGCTATGGAATAAATTTATAACAACGTTTGAATCTTTTAATCGAGAATTTATATCGTCATAAATCTCTTGAGCCTTTTTTACAGTATTTACTATAATTAAAACCTTTTTATTCTTATAATTTTTTAATATATGCTTTATATTTATAGGCTCATCTAAACAAGTAACTCTATGGCGAAGTTGAACTTTATTATTTACTTTTTTACAATAGGTAACAGGAGGATTAAACTCTATTTCTTCTTTTTTCATAAAATCTATTATAATTTGAGGCATAGTAGCAGTTACTATACTAAATTTACCACCCATATCCGTTATATATTTTAAAGCCATTATAAGATATGCTATCATATCAGGAGAATACATTTGAATTTCATCTATAATTAATTTTGAATAAGCTAACGTGGCAAGTTTAATTTCATATCCTTCATACTTAAAAATAAAATCTATAAGCTGATCTAAAGTACATATAGTAAGAGGCATAGATAATTGCTTAGTTTTATCATAAAAATCAGTTTCCATATCAATATCACGTTTTAAATATTCTGAATAGGTATCACTATGAAGAAGTGCTACATCCTTAAATCCTATACTATCTTTTACTCTATCATATATTGCATTTATTGAAACTCTAAGAGGCAATGTGAAAAATCCTTTATTGTTCCCTATCCAAAATAAAGAAGCCTCCGTTTTTCCTATGCCTGTAGATGCTATTATAATATTATTTTTATCTTGATTATCAATCATATAGCGTTGAAGCTCGTTGGGTTCAAAGCCACCTTCATGTAAATAACTATATGTCTTTTCAAACAAATCCTTATTTTCAACTTCAACATCAATATGTCCACTAGCTGCATAATCAAGCTTGTTTAAAAGTCCTTTTGTTATAATATAATTTGGATAAACTTTATCGCTGCCATCTATTCTTTTCCCTAAATATCTTTTATAGGAAGGGTACAATTTTTCCGATTTATCCATTTTATCATACTCAAAGTCCTGCCAATATTTTATCAAATCTTCCTTTACTACTAATTTTATAGGATCAAAATTATCTAATTTTCCTCTTTTATGATGATAATAAATACTTTGATATAAAACTCTTAATATATCCTCTTCATATTTTTCTTTAAGCTTATTTTTAGGTAAAAATGCAGGACTTAAATAACCATGAGGAATCTCCTTTTCATCTTCTAGCTCATCTTTTAATTTTTCTTCTCCCAGCTTTTCATATAATTTATTTTGAAATTTAGTATTTATTTTTCCTGCATCATGATAAATACAAGCAATCTCTAAAATATCCCAATCTAAAAATTTTATATCTGGATATAGTTTTTTTATTGTATCTAGCCCTTTTAAAAGCAAGTTTGTATGTTCAATAATTGTTTCTCTAGGATTAGTTTTAGCTAAAAATAAATTGTTCACCCTTTAAACTCTCCCTTCAAAATTTAGAAAACTTATTTATAAAAAAGATAGGGCTTGCCCTATCTTTTTAAGCAAAGAAAACTGGATAATTACTTTCATCTTGCAAAAAGTCTACATCTTCATTTATTTCATCTTTATTCACAGCTCCATGTAAAACTTTTACTTTCTTCCATTGTCTTATATAAAAATCTTTTTTTACCTTAACTTTTTCATAGCATTTATTTAAATTATAAATTGTAGCTTTAGAAATAAAATCATTATTTTTAAACATATCTACTGGAATATAAGCATCATATTCTAGTTTTTTACACTCGTCTTCCGTACCCGTCTTTTCAATATCTACTATTTTAACTTCATCAATCCTTGCAATATCTTCTCTCCTGCCTAAAGATATATATTCTTTTGGATTTTTTAATCCTTCGTATATAACATTTAACAAGCTCTTATCTTTAGGTCTTATATGAATTAAAAGCTCTACATCTACTAAAAGTTCTGCTGTAGATACTCCTCTAGTAATAGGTATTCCTATATTTTCTTTTTCATTTTCACTAAACAATCTGTTGTTACTATATAAATTTTTATTGTTTTTAATATTACCACCTAATATTTGTTTTTCTGTTAAAAAATTACCTCTAGGTTTAGTTTTATAGTTTATATCAATTGAACCACATTTATTACATGATTTCTTTTTATTACTTTGTATAGCACCACATTCATTGCAAACAGTATAAGTATCTAATGTTTTCCCATTAAATTTATATTCATATCTAGTCCATAAATCATTGACTTTAGAATAATAATTTCCTTGAATACTTATATCCATATCTTTATATTCTTTAAATCCACAAATAGAATGTATCATACCAATGACTGTAGAATAAGGTGGTAATGGATAGGTTTCTTTAAGTTGAAAACTAGTAGGCTTTTTATAATTAACTAAATTCTGATATATTTTTAATCTTATAGCCTTCATATTATCACCTACTTAATTTCATCTTTATAATATTTGCCAACTTCTTCTTTTAAAATATTAAAGAATTCACCCATATCAACGCATTTTAATTGTGTTTTTATCTCTTCATCATTATTAAAAATTCCTTCTATTAATCCTGATACTGTATTTTCTTCTATATTTTCATCTAGTTTTAAAACTCCCTTTATAGTATCAACTAATATTCTATTATTTTTAACCTTTAATTTATTTTCAAAGAAAGGATTTTTAATATCATATACTCCTCCTATAGAAAATACAGGACTTAAATTTTCCCTTCTTCCCTTTATATCTCTGTATAAAAATTTTATAGTATCCAACAAATTATTTATTCTTTTAGATTTTTCTTCGTTTGAAATCTCTAAAACATTTCCGTCTTTATCCTTTACATTTTCATCAATTCCAACTTTATCTAAATCTATAGTAATTGTATAAGTATAATATGATTTGTGAATCTCACTTTGAGCGATATTTCCGCCATCTTTTACTTCTTTTCCTTGAGAATTGTATCTATCTAATAATCCTTTATTTGTTAAGAAATCTAAATCCGCATTAAAGCTTTCAAGAGATACTGCATTAGATAATCTAACCACTGCTGAACGAGTTTTAACATCACCTTCAGTTTTCATATATCCAAATAAATCTATTTCTGCATAGTCCTTAATTGTAGCATCTGGTGCGAACTGCAAAACTGTTCCATCCAAAGCTAGTGGTGTTTTATCTTCCCCCATTTGATTTACAATATTATATCTAAGAGCTTGTCTTGATATGTAAGAAAAACTATCTCCATTTCCTCTAGATATCTTTTTTAAAGATGTAACATTTCCCACACCTTCTCCATAGTTAGCACTCTCTGCTTCAAATATAAAGCTTGCAGTTAATCCTTTTTTAATCATTATTTATAACCCCCTCTTTACTACTTTCAAAATTATTTCCTTGTAATCCTAACAAAAATGCATATCCAATAGTTTGAAGTTTAGCTTCATCCTTTAATCCTTCTATAAACTCTACCGGTATTGGCTTTTTAATATACATATAAGTATTTAATAGCGTATCCATAAATCTATTAGAATTTTTAGTTTTTAGTGCATTTAATAGTCTATAGGTTATTCCATTTATTTTATTATCTGCTTTTTGATTTTCATAATCTTTTCTCAAATAAAATCCTAATTTCTGAATTTCATCTATTTTTTTATAATAAATCTTTTTCCCCATAATTCCTCCTAAAAAACTATTATTTATTTTTATTATATTTTTTAAGTATGATAATCCTTTAAATTTATCATCTAAATTCAAGTAGAAAAGTTCACCAATTAAATCAAATAAATTTTTATTATCATACAATCTTTTTATAACTTCTGAATAAAGATTTATATAGCTTCCATCTCCTATTTTTGCATTTTTAGATATCAATCCCTTTAAATTTTCCCTATTATTATAGATAATCCTCAATTTGTTTTTAGATATTACATTAAAACTGTAGGGTCTTCTCTCATTATTAGAATCTAATTTTACAATTTGGATATTATCTATTTCTTTATTTGACCTTTCAAATTCACCTTGTTTAATGTTATCAGCAATAGTAAAATATGATTTTTCCTCTAATTCCTGAAAACTAGTATTATTATCTATAGCAGTGTTATTAACTTTAATTAAAGTATCAATATTAGAATTTTCATTTATGAATATCCCTTTATCCTTTAATATAGTAAATCCTGCTGGTATACATGAATATACAAGATTACAAATAGGGCATATAAATGTGTCTCCATTAAAGTTCCAAAAGTGAGATGTTTTTCTAGACATATCCACGCCCATTTTGGTAATCCACGTTAAATCATAAGCCGCCGGTTTTGATAACTTAGACATCTTATTTTCACAGCTAAAGCATATATATTTAAATTTTTCTTTATCTTCACGTATATAATTAATACAATCATCAATAAAATATTTTCTGTACTCTTCATACATATTTTTTTTATTATTACTACTATTTAAAAAACTTACATCTGACCAAAACTTTGCTATGACATCATAAATTACATTTTTAGCTATTATAATTCTTTTAACCTCTTCATTTTTTAAATATTTTATAATTCCTTCTAAAAGTTCAATTTGCTCTTCTACCATTGGAATTATATCTTCTATGGATTGTTTTTTAGTCTTTTTAATTTTTCTTAGTTTTTGTTCTTCTTTTAATAAATCTAATTCTTTATTTTTAATAACTTCATACCCACTTTTATAGCTAGCACTTTTAAGTCTTGTCTTTACATATTCTATTTGTTTATTAAACTTCTCAATATACTTTTCATCTATAGCATCTTTACTAAAATTTATTAATTTATCCTCAATACTTACTATCTTGTACCAAGAAGTAAATTTTTCGTATTTATTTATAAAATAATTAAAATACTTTTCCTCAAAATTTTCTAATAAACTTTCATCAAACTCTATATAATTTGAATATTTTTCACAGTAATCATCATTTGTCCCAAATATTTTACATATTCCAACTACACCTGCATTATAAAGCCAATCTGAAAGTTCTAATTTTATATTAGCTATTTTCATCACCCCCTAATCTATAACTTCTATCATTCCAAATCCTTGATTTCTATGAAATCCTAGCCCTAACCTGTAAATATCTTTTAAATCCTTTATATTTCCCTCTAACTTAAATATTCCAGCATAACTATTTATATAATAATATTGTTTTTTGGTATTTTCTCTAAATGAAGTAATATCTTCTTTTACTACTTTCTTTCTCATTTTTATTGGATAAAACTTTAATTCCTCTAAAAGTCCATATCCTCTAAAATTTTCAAGTGTTTTATTAGTTATATAATTCAATTCTTTATTAAAATTACAATCATCTATATTTAAATATTTATTTTCTTTATCTTTTACACAAATTGGTGATAATGTATTAAATACTGGTTGTTCATTTTTTATTTCTTTATCATTTATTAAATTAATCTTTACCTTATTTATAAAAAAATTTTTATATTGAAAATTTTTAATATTTAAAAGTCCATTATATAGCTTTATCATAAATTCATAGTTTGGAGAACTTATATTAAAAATAATCTTATCTTTTATAATAAATATATCTTCTTCTTTGATAAAATCTTTCAAATATAAAGAAAAACAAAAGTCCTTAGTTTTTTTATTTTTCTTTGTATCTTCATACATATACAAACTTCTAAAATATTCTTCATCACTTTCCTTTAAAGATTCTTTTATTAAACTTACAAACATCATGCTATAAGCTACAGGAATTTTCTCTGTTTTATATTCACAACTTAATTTCAATGTTTTCACCTCTCTTTATAAAAATAAAATATAATAACTTGTAACACATTTTACAAGTTAGAAAAATCAATGCTTCAAGAAGCTCTTTATAAATTATAATAACTTGTAACTAGATAATGTGTATAATTATAGGAAGTTACTATCCACTCTTTATAAACTATAATAACTTATAAACTATATCAAAAACATTGTAAAAAATCCATATATATGCTCCTTTTATAATCTATTATAGCTTATAACCCGGACATATTTAGGTCATAATTACTTTTTTTATAAATTTTTATTATTTCTTCTATTTCATTTTCTATATTTTCTCTTAAGCTTTTAGGTTCTAGTACTTCCACACTTTGTCCCATACTTAATATCCAGCTTTTTATCTCAGTAATTCCCCTTAACTTTGCTTTAAAAATTATGGACTTGTTATCCATGTCTATTATTTCTTGATTATCTGACCATATTTTTTCTTTTATAATTTGAGACATTGGATATTTTATTTTAAGTTTTAATTCCATTTCTTCGTCTTTAAATATTCCAAAACAATCCTGCATATATTCTTTAAAATTAAAACTATAATCTCTTTCGAATTTTTCACTTAATATCTCATGGCTCATTATTCTAGATATTTTAAATTCTCTAATATTTTTTCTCAATTCACAATATCCAACAAAATACATTGAACCTTTATATTGAAATATAGCATAAGGTCTAACTATTCTTTCCTTTTGACCTGTATTTAAAGAATTATATTTTATTTTAATTTTGTTTCTAGTTATGATAGCTGCATTTATATCTGTCCATATTTTTTTCTCTCTTTCATAATTAAGATTAGTTTTTATATTTTTAACAAAATATTTTACGTCTGCTACTGATTCATTATTTTGTTCCACTTTTAATGCTTTAATTTTATCTACAATTAATTCAAAATCCTTATATCCTATAAAATTATCATATTTCAACTGCTCAAGTACCATAAATAATACTGAATTTTCATATTCTGTTAAATTTAATTCTAATAAATAGTCCTGCTCATCATATTCATATCCACCATATTTACCAGAAGTATATTTTATGTATATACCTGCTTGTTCTAAATCATTTTTATATCTTCTAACTTGTCTTTCACTTACTTCTAATTCTCTAGCTATATCATTTATTTTCATTTTTCCTCTACTCTTTAATAAAATTAACATTTTAAATACATTTCCAACTTTACTCATAAATTACCTCTTGTTTTATAAAATATTACATATAAAGCAAATAATATAATAATTGCCCTACCTTTACATTTTAACATATAATTCAAAATTATGACATATTTCTAAATTAATCTTATATTTTGTATACTATGTTTAATTAAATATTTCTTCATCTCAATTTTAAAAATTTGTTGCTAACATAATTTGTATTCTATTTTTAATTTAAATACTAAAAATTTATTACGAATTCATATATCATAATTAGAAACAAAAACCCTTAGAGATATTTATTTGTTTTTTAATATAAAAATTGTTTAAGCAATTAAAGAATTTTATTTTTTATATTAGCAAATTACTATATCACCTAAAAAAATTAAGATAAAAAATATCTTTAGAGAAAATAAATATCTAAAAAATAAAAAGAATACTTTATTTGCTAACTAATATTTAAGCATAAAGCAAATAAAACATTTACTTTAATCTGCTGTCACAGAAGGTGTCATTAAATCATTGGCTTAAATATTATGGCACAAATATTAGTATTCTTTAGTTATATATCTATTTACCAAAAGTATTCCTTTTTTTAATTTCTAAATCTTTTATTTCTTGTTTTATTTATTAAAAGTATGTTTTGTTTTAATTCTCAACAAAACCTAAAATCACACAAACTGAAAATTATATAAAAATGTTTAAAAACTAAAAATATTTCTTATTTTACTAATCAAACTCTAAAGGTCATTAAATTTCAACTTCTTTATTATTAGTTATTTATTTTTAATAATACTGATTCATATACCCTTAATAGTAAGGATACTGCGTAGGATTCAAATACTATCATAAACACTTCCTCTGTAATTCTTGGTATCCATAAAAGCATAAAACTATTTCCTCTAAGTGCTGGTATAAACATTAAAAGTATGAAAGTATTTATGGTACATACTATTATTCCTGGTATTCCTATAGCTAAAATCATTTTCATATACACTTCATATATATGTTTTATAGTATTATTATTTTTTAATCTAATATTTATAATAAATATAATTAAAGCAAATATAGTTATTATTTCTATAGCTGACAAGACATATATATATTTTTTGCCCAATATATTCATTATTTTAAAAGAAAATGCTTTATCTGATAGCGTCACCATTAAATGAGTTGCCCCAGCTAATAATCCTAATATTATAAAAAATATTGGGTAATATTTTTCTATTTTATCTATATTAATATTTTTCACTTTAATCCATATTATTCCTGTTAATACACCACTTAATATACTTGTTAATGTTAATAATGGAATATATGCTCCCATAGGTTTTATTATATAAGCTAATATATCTACTACTCCAGAAACTATTCCACCTATTGCTCCACCAAAAAGTAATGCGGGCATTTTAATAAATATACCTGCAAAACTTATTCTCATTGCCCCAGCTCCAGCAATTGGAACCATTATGCTAAAAAATCTTAATATTATAGCTGCAGCTATAAAAAGTCCACATAGTACTATTGTTTTCACTTCAATCTTTTTTTTCATTTTTGTCCACTCCTTTTAAAATAAAAAAACACTTATTTTCCCACTAGATTACACTAAAGAGAAAATAAGTGTTTTGAATAAAACTCTTCAATCTTCAAAACTAATGTAAAGAATTCCACATCGAGGAAAAATAAGTGTTTTGAATAAAACTCTCTAATGTAACAGCGGAATGCGGTAATACATCGCAAATCTTTTTAAAGATTTTTCTTTTAGAGACAACTTCCCGTCCTCTAAACCTTAACGTGTAATTACCTACTCTGTTACTTTAAATTTCTAAAATTAAATTGTCTAAACACATTATACAGAAATACAAATATATTGTCTACATAATTTATGTACAAATATAAAAACTAATAAGTTTGATGTTTTTACTATAGTTAATAATTTACTAGCAGTTTATATCTTATATAAAAACTAATAAATTTGATGTTTTTGCCAATTTGATATTTTAATTAAAATTTACGTGCAAATATAAAAACTAATAAGGTAAAATAAAAAATTACTTTTAAAGAATATAAAATTAAGCACCAAAAAAATAATTTTCTGTGTGCTTAATTTACCCATAATATTTTATAATAATTCTTATTAATTTATATTGTAAATATGAAAAAACTATATTTTCTTATTTTAAATAAAATCTTTTCCGTAAAAAATTCTTAGTATCCAAAATCTTCATTTATAAATATTACATGGATTCTATCTTTATTTCCTTGTCTTTTTATCAATGTATACTCATTACATATTCGCTCTTCACTTTTACAATCCACACAATAACCTAGCTTTGCACAAGGCGTCTTTTTTTGCAATCTTTTAGTATTAGCTGGTGCTGATATATATACATTTCTTTTTATGGCTTCATCTAAATTCCTAACTATTTTATTTACACCTGCTATAATTATAACCTTGTCTGGTCCATAAAGCATAGCTGCTACTCTATTCCCATTTCCATCTACATTATATAACTCTCCATTTTCAGTTATAGCATTTGAACTTGTAAAATAAGCATCTGCAAAAAATGATTCTCTATATATATTTTTAATATCTTGTGGAGTTAATCCTTCTTTATATCTATCTAAAAATTCATACCTTCCTGACTTTAAATGTTCTATAACACCAGTTTCAAATAAAGTCATAGAACCACCACAGGAAACTTTAGATCCTTCTTTTACTATTTCTTTTATTTTTCCTATAAGCTCTTCCCTATCATTAACTAAGTATCCATTCATATTATTTTCTTCTAAGGATTTTATAGTTCGCATTATTCTTTGTTTTTTTACTTCTAATATATTTTTATCCATAATTATACCCCTCCCATAATTATTTTATTGTTTTACTTATTTAAAAAATATAAAATTAAAAACCTTTTACACTATTTAAGCATAATTAAATTTTTGATTTCAAATTTATGTTCCATCCCCCTACTAACTTATATTCTATCAAATTTTAAATCATCGTAAAGCATTTCTATTATTAAACTTTACTATTTTTCTAAAACTATCTAAAACAAATTTAATTTTAATGGAGCAAAATTTAGACCTATTCAATTAAATAAGTGGTTTATAAATATATTTTCACTATTTTGAGAATTAAATTTAAATCTATTTTGTACTATAATCTTTTTTTATACTATAGTCTTTAAAAATATTATTGTAAATTCTGTGCCTTCTCCTTCTTGGCTTTCTACAGTTATACTTCCATTTTGAGATTCTATTATGGATTTAGTAAGGGAAAGTCCTATACCTATACTAGAAGGATTAACTGAATTTTCTCCTTTATAAAATCTTTCAAATATTTTATTTTGCAGTTTTTCTGGTATTCCTTCTCCATTATCTTTTATAGTTATGGTCACAGATATTGGAGTCTTTTCACAACTTATTTTTATTTCTCCCCCAATATTTGTGTGTTCTATAGAGTTTTTTATAATATTTGAAATAGCTTCTGCTGTCCATTCCATATCATGTTTAAAATATAAATCTTTATCTATATCAACTATTACCTTTTGTGATTTTTCCTTAGCCTTTTCACTAAGACCTGCTAATGCTTTGTTTATCGTCACATATAAAGGATTATTTTCTCTTTTAAATTCTACTACTCCTGCCTCTAATCTACCTATTTTTAAAAGATTTATAATAAGCCATTCCATTCTTTTTAATTGTTCATCACTAAGCTTTAAAAAATTTTTTCTATCCTCTATTGGCATATTTTCATTTTTCATTAGTTCATTAAACATTATTAAGGAAGATAATGGTGTTTTTAATTGATGAGAAATATCTGATATTATGTTTTTTAAAAATATTTTTTCTTTCTTTAGATTTGATAAAGACTCCTCTAATCTGTTCGCCATTAAATTAAATTTAGAATAAAGAATATAAAATTCCCCTTCTTTATTTTCATCTAAGAACTTGTTAAAATGTCCATCCATTATTTTTTCCGCTGCTTCAGTAAGTATCTCAGCTTTCTTATAAAAATATTTAAACTTATCATATATCATTATGTATGTAATAAAAATAACCACTCCAAAATAGATTATAATTCTGTATATAAAGGTTGTACTAAATTGCTCCAACGCCGGATTTTTATAAATATCTAAATTTTCATCATAAGAATATTTTTTTAAAAAATTTTTTCCTATTTTATAATTTTTTTCTTCCTTATATGTTGCATCTTCATTACCCTTTAAAGAAAGTATTATTTCTTCTTCTAGTTCTGGATGTTTTGATAATATGTTTCCTGCTATTAGGGTATTTTGATTTATGTAATCTTTATTTAATTTGGTAAGCTCTCCTTTTATAAAAAAAGTAGTTAATACAGCAAACAAAATAAATAACATACTAAATTTAAAAGTTAATTCTTTAATCTCAGGATTCCTAAAATATTTTAACAAAATTATCCCCCTTTTACTTACTCCATCTATATTTTATACTTAGTTTTACTGTTAAATTTACATTCACCAGTATCTCTTTTACTCACTCCATCTATATCCTATACCCCTTACAGTTTCTATGTATTCTGGTTTTTTAGGATCTTTTTCTATTTTTTCTCTTAATCTTTTTATATAAACATTTAATGTGTTTCCATCTACAAAACTTCCATCTACATCCCAAATTTTTTCTAATAAAACGTTCCTAGATAAAACATTTCCTCTATTCTCTATTAATATTAAAAGTAATTTATATTCACCTGCTGTTAATAATATTTCTTCTTCTCCCTTAAATACCTTTGCTTTTAGTGGTTCTATTATTATGTCCCTGGAAATTATTTTATTATTATCTTCTTTTATATTATTATTGTTTAATTTTGATTCTTTAATTCTTCTTCTTAAAACTGCATTTATCCTAGATAAAAGCTCTTTTATTCTAACAGGTTTTGTTATATAGTCATCTCCCCCCATATCTAATCCCAAAACCACATTAGCTTCTTCATCGCAGGCAGTCATAAATATTACTGGTATTAAGCTTTCTTCTCTTACTTCAGCACAAAAATCATATCCACTTCCATCTGGCAACATTACATCTAAAAGAATTAAATCCAATTCTTCTTTTTCAAAAATTTCTCTAGCTTCTTTTAAATTTTTAGCCCTTTTAACCTGATAGTTTTCCTGCTTTAGTGTATATTCCATCCCAATTGCTAAAGCCATATCATCCTCTACTAATAATATGTTTTTCATATAAATCCCCCTATAATGTAATATATAATTAAAAAACTTTGTTTACTAATATAGCTTTTTAATTACATAAACCTATAATAAATAATAAAAAACTGTTATTAATGATTTTTTCCAAATATTGCTACAAAACTATGATTTAATATATAGTTTAAAAAAACCTCACATTTTTTATTAACAACTCTTAATATATTACTCTTTAAAATTATTATTAATTTATAAAATATTGAAATATTTCCTTTATTAAAATTATAAATTATGTATTATATATTTCTCTACTAGATCTATACCAATAATTAATTTCATTATTAACATTACCAATCCTCAATAAAATTTTATCATATTATCTAATAATCTTGACTATACTGATTCTAACACTTTGGATAATTTATTTTAAAATCTAGTCATATCATTTAGCAATATTAACTATGCCCATTCCAATACTTTGAATAATTTATTTTAAATTCTTATAATATTATATATTAATATTAACTATGCTGCTTCCAATACTTTAGATAATTTATTTTAAAATCTAGTCATATTATCTAGTAATCTTACTTAATTATAATTTACTAGTAATTTTAAAGAAATTTATAAAATTATATCGTAAAAAATAGTCATAAAATAAAACAGATTTAATTCTAATAAGGGAACTAGGAAAAGTTTAAGAACTTATTTTCCCTATTTCCAGAATTAAAATTAAATCTTTTTAAAGCACTCTGTTAACTCTATTATTCAAATATATCAGTAAAAAGACTTTTAGAAACTTACATATTTCGGTTCACATTTTGTGCCACTAAAATAATTATCTAACTTTGATTAAATTTATAGCTTTACTTCACAACTAATAAATCCAATGTTGCTATCACACCTAAAAATGCCATATAATCGTCATGTTTTTTATCTTCTTTTTTATTTTGCCCTTTTTCTTTTTTTATTCTTTCCTCTTTCATTTTTTTCCTCCTTCTATCATTCATATTGTTTTGTACAAATGCTTACCACACATAAGTAACAAGATAAAAGGTAAAATCAAAAGTGGATAGTTTACAAGCTTTTTAAGATTTCCTTAAAAAAATTTATAAATTAAATTCAAAATAATTTTTCATTTTGTAGAAAATCACCTTCTTAACTATCCACTATTAACTGCTTATTAATACCACCATATTGACGAGAAGATAATATAGAAACTTCTTGATTACACACTATTAACTACTTATTATCTATTTTTTAATTATTCTTTTGCTCTTATATTTTCTACTATACTCATTTTTTTAAGTCTTCTAAGTGGTATTATGGACGCTACAAGTGTTATGCCTATTACTCCTAAAATACCTATTGCAAATACATCTATAGGAAACTTAATATCAAAACTCATAAACTCTGAACTCTGTTTTAAAAGGAAATTATATAATACATAGGATATAATTGATCCAAATATGCTGGTAAATACACCATGAAGTATTCCTTCTAACATTACCATTTTATTTAATTGAGATTTTGTCATTCCTATGGCTGTTAAAGTCGCAAATTCTGATTTTCTAAGAAGTAATCCTACGGTTATAGTATTTATTATATTTACCATTCCAATTATAGTTATTATAGTTATAAAACCATACATAAATACCCCAATTTGTTTATTAATGCTCTCCATTTGGTTATTCATGTTATAAACATCTACATAACTTCCTTCTACTTCTTCTGCTTTTTGTTCAAAATAACTTTCATATTTTTCTCTAGCTTTTTGGTTTTTATAAGTTATGGCAACAGATTTTATAGGTAATGTGCCAAAATTATTTTCAAAACATTTGTCACTAAAAACTAAGCCTATACTATTATTACCTAAATTGCCACTAAAGCTATCCTTACTTAATATACCCACTATAGTTAATTCAATAAAATCTCCTTTTTCTATACCTTGTTTAAATTCTTCTTTTAAATCAATTTTCTTTTCTTCTCCTCTTTCAGGATAAAATTTATTTTTAGTCCTTGGGATTCTTATTTTGTCCCCAACCTTATATTTTGTAATATCTGATATTACTTTTCCTCCGTTTTTCTTAGTAATCTCATTTCTATTTATAAGCAATACTCCGTTATTATCTAAAGCTTTTATATCTACTTTTCCATCTACTAAATTATTTTTTGCCTCTTCAAAAGAAGCTTTATCATAGGATGAGTATGCTATATTATCTAAACATACAAAATCTTTTCCTTTAATTTTTTCACTTTTAGGTATTTCTCTATTTATCTTTTCATAATATTTTTCATTTAAAATATTTTTTTCTAAATATACTAAAGAATATTTAATCTTTGGAATATATACTTTTTTTATACCATCTTTACTTCTAATTTCTGATATGAATTTTTCATCTATTGGTTTTTGGGATTGGATAACACCATCAAAAGGCATGGATGCCATAAATTGTTTAGTAACTTCTCCTGATATTTTAGCCATAGAGGTAAAAATTATAAACATTATTAAAGATATCATAAGAGAAAAAACTGTTATTATAAATCTCTTATTATTTCTTCTTATATTTTTGTATGCCACTGCCCCTTCTATACCAAATATTAATTTTATAAGTCTTCCTTTTCTTCTTTTTATTTTTTCTTTTTTAAGATTTGAAGAATTTCTTATAGCGTCTATTGGTGCTACTCTAGAGGCTTTTATAGCTGGACCTAATACAGATAGTATTATAGTTATAGCTGTAAGTACAATGCATATAATTATAACCTCTTTATAAAATCCTATTTTTAAACCTTCAAATATGAACTGTTTTGAATTTGACATAAGCTTTATTGTAATATAAATTCCTAAATATCCTGAAATAATTCCTATAGGAATAGCTATAATGCTCATTATAAAAGCTTCTTTAAATACAAGCTTTCTTATTTTAGATGGAGTAGCTCCTATACTTCTTAATATACCAAATTGATTTATTCTCTCTGCTACAGATATATTAAAAGCATTATAAATAACAGCTACAGTACATACTATTATTAAGGTTACAATAAATATAAATATATTCTTTGTTCCTTTATTTAATAAAGTATTGTTTCCCTCTGCCATAAGTCTTAATACAGCTTCATTAAAACTTATTTCTGGAATATCACCTATTTTTTTATTTTCACTTAATCCTACTGTAGCACCTACTTTTTTACCTATAACTACTTTATCTTTCTTTTCTTTAAGATTTGCATAAAAAGAATATTTATTATCATTATTTATGGAGTTCTTATCCAAATATCCTACAGCCTTATAAAAATTTCCTGACATACTCGTTTCAACATCAAAATATCCTACTATTTTATACTTTTTAACTTCTTTTGCAATTAATTTTTCTAAATTAGTATTTTCATTAGCATTAAAAAGTGATTGGGGATTGTCCTTTATTGCTTTTTTAAGTATTTCGGAATCCATATTAATTCCTTCTATATAATCCCCTACTTTTTTTCCTAATTTTCTTTTTGCTCTTTTTTCTAATATTATTTCATCTGCTGCCTTTGGTTTTCTTCCTTCTTTCATATTAATAGTCATTACATTGTCTAACATACCATTATCATAAAAATCTAAATTTAATATTTGGGGATTATTCTTTGATGAATTTTTACTAATATCATTGCTGATTTTTTCAGTATTTTTATCATCTTTTAAAATAAAACTATTATTTTCTTTACTTACGCCATAATCCTTAATTTCAAAATTATTTTTTAATTTATTTATTTTATTTTCAGTTACTCCTAAATATTTTACTTCATAGTTACCTTTCTGCTCTCTTTCTTTTTCTATAAGACTATCTCTCATATTGAAAAATAAATTTCCTATACCTGAGAATAAAGATATAGCTAATATTATTCCTACTATGGTTAATATGGTTCTTTTTTTATTCTGCTTTAAATATTTTCCTGTAATTTCACTATAGCTTTTCAACTTTAGTCACCTCGTCTCCTTTAACTTCTCCATCCGCTATGGTTATAACTCTATCTGCCATTTTTGCTATATTTAAATCATGGGTTATAAGCACTAGAGTTTGATTGTATTTTTTAACTGAATATCTTAAAAGTTCTATTATTTCCTTGGAATTTTTAGAATCTAGATTACCTGTAGGTTCATCTGCCAATATTATGGATGGCTTATTAGCTAAAGCTCTACCTATAGAAACCCTTTGCTGTTGTCCTCCAGACATTTGTGAAGGCAAGTGATTTTTTCTTTCTTTTAATCCTAATATATTTAAAAGTTCTTCCATATATTTTTTATCTGGTTTTTTATTATCTAAAAGCACTGGCATTTCTATATTTTCTTCTGCCGTAAGCACTGGTATTAGATTATAAAACTGGAATATAAATCCTATTTTTCTTCTTCTTAATATGGCTAATTCATTTTCTCTTAAAGAATATATATCTGTACCTTCTAAAATAACTTTACCAGAGGTTGGCTTATCCACTCCCCCTAAAAGATGAAGTAATGTACTTTTGCCTGAACCTGAAGGACCAACTATAGCCACAAATTCTCCTTGATTTATAGTTAAATTAATATTTTTTAAGGCATCTACCTTTATTTCACCTTTTCCATAACTTTTACAAAGATCTTTAACTTTTAATAATTCCATTTATAAGTCCACTCCTCTTTTTCTATTTGATTTTTCATATAATTTCTTTTTATAAACTTTAATTGTAGTCTTTGATTTTTATATGATTTTATATTTGGTTTTTAATTTTTTATTTGAGTTTGGGTTGGGATTTTCGCCTATATCCTGATTAAACGAAACTAAAAAACTTAATACACTATAACATGCTGTTTTTTGTCTATAAGTTATATATTAAACTTCTTTTATTACAATCTTATAAATTTAATTATTACAAAATAGTAATAAAACTCAAAGTATTATTACCAAAACAGCTTACCCCATAATAAAATTAGCTTTAATTTTAAGATAGTAAATATAAATAATATATAAAGTGCTTGTGAATGTATTATTTATATTTACGGGTTAAAATTAAAGCTATTGTAAAATAGATATTTTTTAAGCATAAACTAAAAGTCAGGTACCTAAATTTCATACCTGACTCTTAAAATGAAAAATCATATTTAATCTTATAATATTTTTTTATTTTTAATATTGCTAATTCCTTAGTTAAAAAATTTATTAATCTATAAATCAAAATTTTCTTTTTTCATACTTTAAAAACATTTGAATATTATAATTTTTTTAATATATATTAACCTTATAATTATTGATTTTGCAGGTTTTATTCCAATCTAATACTTATTTTTTAAATAATATCCTGCAAATATTTATTTTGAACCATACTACTACAGTTAATATAGTACTAACTTAATTTTCATTTTTTTCTGTTAAATCAATTTTTGATTGATTATAATTTTCAATTACTTTCTTTGCCATATTTGTCATCACCTTAGCCATTTGTATACTTATATTTTCTATAATTCCTTTTTTATTTTTATCCATTGTTTATTCCCCCTTCTACATTTACCCATCTAAATAATAACATATTTGCACCATATTATCCATATTAATACAAAATTTTAATTCAAATCCTTTTATCTTAAATTATTACATATCAAATAATCATATCTCTAAATTAAATAATTGACCAATTTTCTTCATTTTAAATAATCATATTTATAAATTAAACATTAAATAAATTTCATTATTTAAAAATAAATATTATAAAAATAAAATGTCAGACACCATAATTGATGCCTGACCTATATATTTATTTTCTTTATGTTTTTCATACTCTTTAAAAGTCATATACCATAATTAGTGGCTGACTTTTAAATTTTAAACTATTTCTCCATTTAACATACTTAGCATGTCCTGTTTTTCTCTAGTGAATCTATTGTATACACTTTGTCTTATTTCTGGTGAACTACTTCTAAAATATAAATTTACATTTTGACGTTCGTTATATAAATCATTAATAATTTTACTATCGCTATTATTTAAATTTAATTTTGAAAATATGGATGTAGCTCCCCCTACTCCATGTTGAACAACTGTAGACCATAAACTTTCTTTTAGTGCATTACTTCTTTTGCTTATATCAAAATTAAATTTTGATTTTAAAGCTCGTGCTACAGTATCATAAAAGTTTACTTTTACATAATTTTGTTGTACTTTTAAAAATCTATCTTTATTTTGACTGGCAATACTTCTCCATGCAGCATCAAAATTCTCACCAAAGGTATTGTTGTCTTTAGCTTTTGCATTTACTAATTTATAATACATATCATTATTATTTCCTTTGAGTGAATTAATGAATGAATCTAAAGACCCTGTCTTAGATGAAAACTGCCATGCTCCATAGGATTTTCCGCCATAATCTCCCGGATTATTACTAATTTCTGCTGGATTTAAATTTGATTCATATTTTGAAGCACGTATACCTAAAGTACTAATATTGCTATCTGTTCCATCATTATTATCTTTAGACAAAAACTTACTTGCTCCTCTTATAGTTGAATTAAAATTGCCTAAAGCATTTAATGAATCATTAAAACCAATTAAAGCTGCATTTCTTAAACTGCTTAATAGTGCCTGTGTTGCTATTAAACTCCCCATACCGCTCAAAGCTCCAATATTATTCATACTTCCAATACCATACATACTATTCATACTGCTCATATTACTAATACTATCTATACCACTTACACTATCCATATCATTCATACTACTCATACTATTCATCATTTGACTTAGCATTGCTTCAAAAACCATGTTTTGGATTTCTTTTTGTTGATCAAAACTTTTTACTGTTTTATCATCACTTTTATTAATATTATCGCTATTGTTCATTTGTGTTTTATATTGATTTAAAAGCATATTGCTAACTAAGTTTGTATAGCTCATCATGATTACCCCCATTTTATCTTAAAAGGTATTACCCCATTTTTGTAAACCAAATTTTATAAATTAAGTAGTATATCATTTTAGTAAATATTCCTATGAATAAATTTTATTTACAAGTTTATAATAATCCACATTATAGCATTCTTTTAAATGCCTTTCAATAGACACTTATGGGGGCTTTTGACTTTATCCAAAGTTTTATGAACTAGATGATGAAGCTGCCGCTAAACTTGCTGCACAAGCTACTACTATAGCTGCCTGTTGCTGTGCTATTACTATAGAATTTATACTGTTTGCCAAAGTTATATTTATTAATCCTTTTTCAATTCTTTCTATATAAGAATCTGCCACTAAAGAAATAGCTAACATAACTATATGAGACTTTTCAATACTAAAAATTCCATAGCCATCTTTTCCTTTTATATAATTATAAACTTCCTTTACTTCTTCTACTATATCACTATCATCAGAAGATATAAGGGTTAGTACCCCTAAAGAAGCTAATCCATCATGTTTTAATTTGCACTTTTCACTCTTTAATTCCTTATACAAAGACACTGCCCTATTGCATTTATTTTCTGCATCTTCTTCTCCCAAAGCAAGTATTTGAGAAAGACTTTGAAGGGAATTTCCTTTAAGAAAAGCCTTGTCATTTAGTAGTTTGTAACAATTTTCCATTTCCTCTGAAGTTTTTTCTACATCTAAATTTGAAGTAGCTAATACTGCTGCAAGAACATAATCATCTGCTGTAGTTAACCAAGGATGATTTTTCTTCATATTAGAGTAGAAAGTCTTCATTCTTTGGATCTTGTCCTCCCATTTATCCATAGAAACTTCTTTAACTATAGTATAAGAAGCTAAAGGTAAATACTCACTATTTCTAAAACCTGCATCCCTCATTTTCTCATATACCTTTTGCATATCTTGGAAAAAATCTTTGTAATTACTTTCTAAATGCAAAAGACTACTTAAAATAAATAGATTCATTCCTCTAAACTTAGAAAATAATCCTACCTGTTTTTTATATAATCTTTTATCTCTTGAATTTCTTCAACATTTATTTTCTTATTTTTAAGGGCTGAGTTCATAGCCACAAAATGTTTTACTATGCTATACTCCCATTTAAATCCTTTCTTAACCTGATTATAATTCTCTGTCATCAAATCTATTTTTTGTTTTAATAATAATTCCACAATTCCACCTCAACTATACTTTTTAATAGATATATAATTATTTTCTTTAATTATAATTTAAATACTTTTTCCGTTTCTATATCATATACTCCTTGCTTTTTAAAATCTTAATCTTTAAATAATTCTTTACTATATAAATTTTCGTTTTCTATAATTTCCTCAAATTCATTAACAAACAGAATTGTTGGTTTCAAATAGAATCTGCTCTTACATTATTTCATTACAAATATACACAATACTATAGCTAAAGATATAATAAATAAAATTTCCTTAATATAACCATTTTTTTCATTTTCCATCTTTCTATCTCCTAATTATAAATATTTCTTAACAATAATTTTATTTTCAAAAGAAAAATAATTCTTTTAATAAAACTTCATCGTAGCCTAAAAATCACTTAATTTAACTTACTTTATATATTAAACTATTTATATTACAATATACTTAACTTAATTATTACAATTTTGTAATAATATAAAATTGTGCCTGAATTTATAGTTATATTCCAATAAAATGCTATTCAGTTAATATTATATAATAATATGGCTATTTATAAAAGTGTTAAAAGTCATGTATACATATTACTTTTAGCACTATGTACAATCATTATTATACATAACAACATTAAATATTTTAATAAAATAAGCCCATCCATGAATTTATGTTTTATTTATATAAACTTACTTATACTAAATTCACCTCCCAATCCAACAGCTTTGTTTATATATGTTATTCTTTATTATTTTTAAAACAATCTTTTCAAACATCCATAACAAAATCTACTTTTAAACATATATTAATATTACAAGTAAAATATTAATATAAAAGATTGGAGATGTGATTATGCAAATAAGAAGTGGACAAGCTTATTATGATCAAACTATTGGTGGCTGGAATCTTTTAAATGGTGATGGTATAAGAGAGTATCGTACTACAATTAGTTTCAAAGAAGTATTTGAAAAAGAACCAACTGTAATGATTGCTTTGAGCGGTCTTGATATCATAAAATACAATAATGCAAATATTAATATATATCTGAATAACCATTATTATTCTCTGATTCGCTATTTATTAAAAGCTTTAATGTTAGTATATTAGCGGTATATATCTTTCTTAACATACAACTTACAAGTTGAATATTTCCATATTATAATTTTTAGATTAAATTTTAGTTAAAATTGTGTATAATTATTTAACTTTAAAAGTAAATCATTTGTGCTTATTTATTATTTATGATATATTATTTCTAAAATTACTTATATATTTTAAACTAAAAGAAAAGGTGGAATTTATATAATGACGAAATATGCAATAGTATTTTTTATGTCCATGGTTCCAATCGTAGAACTGCGTGGAGCTATACCGTATTCACAAATATATCATTTACCTTTGCTTCAATCTTATATTGTTGCAATTATAGGAAATATGTTACCTGTACCTTTTATATATCTATTTGCAAGAAAGGTACTTATTTGGGGCTGTGACAAACCTATCATAGGAGATTTTTTTACTTGGTGTCTTAAAAAAGGTGAAAAAGCAGGAAAAAAATTAAAAGAAACGGCAGGTAACAAAGGTTTATTTATTGGTTTATTATTATTTGTTGGAATACCACTTCCTGGAACTGGAGCATGGACAGGCACTTTAGCAGCTAGTTTTCTAGATATGGATTTTAAAACTAGTATTTTAGCTGTTATGCTTGGAGTATTAGTGGCAGGAATCATCATGGGTACTGCTAGTGTTGGTTTGTTTAGCTTTTTTTAAAAATAGAATAGAGGATTGGCTATATATTTCAATAAACATTTTTAAGCTTTAGCAGAGATAAAAACTCAGGCTAAAGCTTAAAATATTTTATAAAGTTACTATATATCTATTTATATTTGCTTATCAATATTTACTTATCAATATTTGCTTTTTTCAAAATTCCTTTTTTCATAACATAGTGTGTTCCACCCAACCCTAAACAAGACGTATCGTGGGTACTAATAAGTATTCCTATTCCTTTTAAGCTTTGTTTTTTAAAATACTTCAAGATAATATTGATATTTTCTTCATCTAAGTCATTGGTTGGTTCATCTGCAATAACAAGAAGCGGATTATGAACAAACGCCCTTGCAATAGCCACACGTCTACGTTCACCACCTGAAAGATTCCCAGGATATTCATTAAGCATTTTTTCCATATTAAATTCTGTAAGTAGCTCCTTTGCTTTTTCCTCTATACCTTCAGAATTATTTAATAGACGATATGGTAGACATAAATTCTCCATTACGGTGAAATTATTCAATAAGCTATCACCTTGCAGGATATAACTAATTTTAGAGGAACGTACAGCAGCTAAATCTTTTGCAGAAAGGGAAGTTAATTCTTGATTATCAAATATTATTTTCCCACTATCACAAGTTGTAATTCCTGATATTAATTTAAAAAATGTGCTTTTGCCACAACCAGATGGTCCTGTTAAAATAACAATTTCTCCTTTATCCATAGAAAAATCAACATGACTTACAGCATCAAATTTTAAATTCTGTCTAATATAACTTTTAGTTAAATCATTAATTTGCAAAATCATAGTTCTTCTCCTTTAATTAACTCATCTATTTTACTTCTATTAATCTTCCATACAGAATACAAAGAAGAAAGAATAGAAACTGCAACAGATAAAAACAGACATTTAACTCCAAGGGAAAGAAGATAAATAAAATTGGTATTAAGCCTTGGGATATTCAAATTAATCATAATTGTGTTAGAGAATAAAAGTAATATAATTACAGATGTAGCAACGCCTAAAATCCCACCCAAAAATCCAATAACTGTACCTTCCGTAAGAACTATTCCAGATAGCTTACCAGAAGAAATACCAAGGGAAGCTAAAATTCCAAATTCAGAAGTTCTTTCGTTTATGGTAATAGTGAAAATAGAAATTAATGCAGTAATTACCATAATGAGCATTAATACCATAATTGTTGTGCTATAACCACTCATGTTTTTTACAGAATCCATGACTCCATTAAAAATACCATTAGTTGTATAAGCAGAAATAGGCGCTCCTTTAATGGAATAATTAATTTTTCTTGCCACAGTTTTAGCATCTGCTCCATCTTCCACACGAATCATAAGGGAAGAAATAATTTTATCAGCATCTGACATGGATTTATTAAAAGCAGCTTTCCACCCATCACTATCCATTATTTCTTGTGCAGTTTCAGAAGTCATAAATACACAAGTATCATAGCTAGTATTAGTTTTTTCTAATTTACCAATTACTTTATAATTTTCACCAAAAAATTTAATTGTGTCTGGCTCTGGTGGATCAATAGAACAACCAATATATAATTCTCCCTTTTTAGGAAGTGCAAGTCCATCTTTCTCCAACCAAGGTTTAATTATAAAATCTGTATCTGGGTCAAAAACTATCATTTGTGTTGCTGATGAACAGCAATCAGCTGCCAAGGATGCCATATATAGCTGTGGTGTACTTTGCTTTATTCCTTCAATATTTTTAATTTCATTTTCCCATTTACGGTCAAAATTAAAATTACATAGTTCACCCATAAAAAGAGAATCAGCCATATCCTTTTCATATTCTTTTGGTACAACAATAATATCTGCCCCTAATCTATCAGTAGTTTTTTGAAGATTATCTGTCATACTATCTACCAAAACAGAACTGAAAAAAAGAGCAACTGACAACATAAAAACAAAAAATATCATACACCACGTACGTACTGATCTATGTTTTAAATTTTTAATTGCCATTGTTTGAGTAATTATAAAACTGCTTTTCATATTAAACTTCCTTTGTTGAAAATTTTGAAAATAAACCTATCAAATTAATTATAATACCAATTACTGATAGGGTGTTAATAATTGGGAATGTTACAACATTACATGCCATTTCTGCTTTCATACATCCACCAATTAGAATGGTAGTTAATAAAATTGGCATTATAAAACATACTGCAGCTATTATATTAAGGATTTTTAAAGACTCATTATTTTTACTTACTAACTGAAAAATCCCTATTATTATCAAAATAATGGCTATAGGAATTATCGCCTTACAACACCAATGACATTTCATAACTTTTTTTGTTGTTGGACAAGCTTTAAATAAAGTCCATGGACCTATAGCAAGCAAAATAGATAATAATATTGAAATTACTGATATAATTTTTCTTTTCACGATAATACTCCTTAGTTAATATATTTATTTTTCAGGTGCTTGAGGATTCCAAACCTTTGACATTACATCTTCAATATTGTCTGTTGAAGTAATAAGGTCTAGTTTTATATATTCTTTGGCTATTTTTCTTAATCCAGCCTCAGTAAATTCATCTGTAGGACCAAATTTTAGAGTTTTATTTAGCTCAACATTTTTTTCTAAAGAACCACTATTTAGCCCTTCATCAAGTAGCATTTGAGTAGCTTCCTCTGGATTATTACGCATCCATTCATGAGCTTTCTTTACACAAGATGCAATAAGTTTAGCATGGATTGGGTTTTCTTTTACATAAGTTGCATTCATTGCAATAACACAACAAGGTTGTGTTTGGAAATCCTTATCATAAGTTAATGAACGAACCCTTCTTAGTTTTCCTTCTTTAACCATATCATAGGCAAATGTATCTGATAATAATGCACCAGAAATTTCTTTTCTTTCCATAGCAGCTATACAAGCACTTGTTTCTACTTGTGTTAGTTCAACATCTTTAAGTGGATTCACACCATCAGCATTTAATAGTAATGCTGTAATATTATAGTCTGAAGCACCAATTCCATTAGGAACAGCAATTTTTGTGCCTTTCATATCTACTGTTTTCTTGTATTTACTGTCATTTAAAACATATATAGATTTACAACCAACATGGGCACCACCTACAAAAGTTAAGTTAACCCCATTTGTTGCAGGAACTAACATAGTTGCAATGTGTCCAACAGCTACATCTGTAGCACCAGTACCAAGTGCTTCAGTATAAGAACTTCCCTTAACTCCTTCAGCTTTTAGACCAGCTTCTTTGTAATATCCTAATTTATCAGCTACTACAGGTCCAGAAGTACAACCATCTGATAACCAATATTTCACAGGTTTGCCGTATGCAGGTTCTTTTTTCATAGCTTCAAGCTCTGATTCTTTTGTTGTGGCAGTATTAGCATTGCTTGTAGCTTTTGAATCTGCTTTATCTCCTTTGTTACAAGCAACCATAGAAAACATAATGGCTGTAGTAATTAAAATACCCAGTGTTTTTTTTAATTTCATAGTATTTCTCTCCTTTTTATTTATAAATTAACCTTCGTTAAACGAAGGCTTGTACACATTATATTTATTAATAAATAGATTTCCTAGTAATTAAGCATAGTCAAAATTTTATTACGATATTCTGTAAAACTTATATGACTACGATTACGTGGATACTCTAAGTTAATAGGAATATCTGCTTTAACTCTCCCTGGATTTGCTTCCATAACTATAACCCTTGTCCCCATGTAAATTGCTTCATCAATATCATGAGTTACCATGATAGTAAGCTGTTTGTTCTCTTTCCAAAAGGAAATAATTTCATCTTGCATATTCATACGAGTAAAAGCATCCAAAGCACCCAAAGGCTCATCTAGCATTAAAATTTCAGGTTCATTAATCAACGTCCTTACCAAGGATACACGCTGAGCCATTCCCCCTGAAAGTTGTCCTGGATAATCATCCTTAAAATCTTGAAGTCCAATTAGTTCTATCATATTATTTACTTTTTCTTGATTAATTTTAGATTTATTTTTTAACTCCAAGCCAAATCTAATATTTTTTTCTACTGTAAGCCATGGAAATAGTGTTGCCTTTTGGAACACTAATCCACGTTCTGGACCAGGACCTGTAATCTCCTTACCATTTAATGTTATTTTACCCGTAGTAGGGGTTATTAATCCTGCAATTAAGCGAAGTATTGTTGATTTTCCGCAACCTGATGTACCAACAAGACTAATAAATTCCCCTTTTTGCATTTCTATATTAACATCCTTAAGTGCATTGGTAATTTCATCTTTTTCTACCTTTGCAAAACTTTTAGAAACAGACTCTAATTTTAAAACTACTGATTCAGCCATTTATTTCACAACTCCAATCTGCCAACGCAATACTTTCTTTTTGATAAGATTAAGGGTTTTTGTTACCAATGTAAAAATCAAACATATTATAAATAAAGAAGCAAACATTTTGTCATAAGATGCCCAGGATTTTGCCCAAGTAATATACCACCCAAGACCTGCTTTAACCCCCAACATTTCTGCTATCATAATAGCGGTACAGGCTGTACTCATTCCTTGAGTCATACCTTGCAAAATACTTGGCATGGCGTGAGGGATAGCTATTTTAAATACTAACTGACTCTGAGAAGCACCTAATGTTTTTGCAACTTCAAAATAATCCCTATCCACATTGGATATCCCTGTCATTGATGCAACAGTTACAGCAAACCATACTCCCAAGGATATAATAAAAATTGCTCCTCCAAAAAGTGAATTTGAAATAACCATAATTATAGGAATCCAAGTTGATGTAGGAATAGGTCCTAAAAATTTAATAATAGGGTCAACCCAATAACGAATTTTCTTATTATATCCACAAGTAATACCTGTAATAAGTCCTGCAATTACTCCAATAAAATAACCTATAAATAATAATCGTAATGTATGCACAGCACTAATAAGTAAGTGTCTACGATCTTCCCAAGCTATATTGATTATAGAATTTAAACAAGGAAGAAAAGGTTGTGTTAATATACCAGTTTTTAAAGTTAAATAGTCGTAAAGAGCTAACAACAAAAATAGCACTGAATATAAGGGCGCTTTATAACGAATCTTTTGAAACATATTTTTATTGCCACGAGAAAATTTAAAAACCCCTATAAAAAGATTAACTAAATACATTCCTATAAGTATAAATAGAAATCCTAAGTATGTGTTTGGCTTTCTATTTAAATTTAAATTTTCAATAACTTGATATTCTAAAATAGAAATAATACCACATATTACAGGCATTAAAACAATTAATATATCCAGTATTTTTTGAAAGTTTGTCTTCTTTTTTTGCTCCAATTCAAGCAATTGTTGTCGAGTAATCTTATTTGTAGATAAGTTTATTTTTTCTTTTGACTTAATGTCAGTTTCTTTAGTCATTTCATCTGTTAACATTCTATATACACTCCAATTCATATAATATAATTAACATATTAGGTCTATTTTGATTTATCTAAATTACTTGCTTATATTTATTCACTAACTCAGTCTTTACTTTCACCTTGAATAAAATCATATAGTCAAAATCTTAGATTTGATAGAAACAACGTTTACACAATAGGTTAAGAGTATAAAATCAAATAATTATTCGATAAATATACTCTGATGCATAGTGAATTTTAAGAATATTAAGAATATTCTTATGGCATTTTTTGTATATTTATGACTTTAAAAGTAAATATTTATCTAATTTTAACAAATCCCACACACAATTATAGCATTTTATTAACATAAGTCAAATTGCTTTTAGTAATATACACCAACCTTTTCATTACATTTTGTTATAGTTTAATAGTGGATAGTTTTTCATATCTTCACAGTAATATATAGTAATATTTTCCAAATTATTTAGAGTGTTATTATATAATTAATATAATTGTAAAAATAAAAATTAAAATAAACAATATCTTAACACCTAGTTTTGAAAAACCAATCAGATAAGATTAATATTAAAATAAAAATGAGAGCTATAAAAAATCTAGTGAAAATTTTAGGATAGGTAAATCGTAAATTTTCACTAGATTTTATTTATAAATCAATATAATTTATATTATTATAAATTTTAAGACAATTTATTTTTCAATTTTTTCATCTACTATTTTATTTATAACATCTATTCTTAAATCCCCTAACACATTAGCTAATTTAGTATTTATATCACCATTTTTATATATGCTATTTTTGTTAGCCTCAACTATTTTAGAAACTTTTTCTTCTAAGTTTTCATAAGTCATAAGATCATCTAAATATAAATCCACTAAATCTTTTAAGCATATAGCTAATTCTTTTGGGTTTTTGTACACCTTTCTCATTTTGTTTATCCTCCGTATTTTTAATAAATATCATTTGTTCTATAGAACATAATTGTATCACAAAAATAAAAAAATATGTGAAAATTTATCAAGAGTTTTTTAAGTTAATGGAGCTTTTTCTGGCTGGAATGCTCAATTGTTTAATGTTGAAGACAATCCTTTTAAAGTAAAAATTCCTTCATCTGAATCCGATAAAAGTTTTATAGTATCTGAATTAAACAAATATAAATATCCCATACATGACCTTAAGATAAATTATGCTAATGAAGAATTAAATTCTAAAATTAAAGATTTTAAAGATTTACTTTTATGTTGAATATATGTTGTTATAATCCTAGCAACTTTAAATTTACACTTTTATTTCCGAATATTGTTGTTTCCTACTATAACCTTATCTTAATTCTTAATCAAAATAAAAAATATCTTCAAATTTTTTATCTAAGGCTATACAAATTACTAAAGCCAATTTCGCCGATGGGCAAAATTGTCCTGTTTCAATGGAACTAATTGTTTGGAGGGATACACCTACCATTTCACTTAGTTTAGATTGAGATATATTTTTTCAGCTCTAGCTACCTTCAATTTGTTTCTTAAAATCAAATTTTCGTTCATTTTATCAACCTTTTTCATTACTTTATAATAAATATTATAAAAGATATTATTGCTGTAAATCCAGATATTATTGATATTATCAAAAAACTTTTTGTATCTTCTAATTTTCTATGTTTATAATAATTAGTTGATGCCATTAAGGCTCCTGTAATAGTAATAAATTCAAAATAACTTTCACCTTTTATTCCATTTATAACAATAAATAAAAAACATAAAATTACTGTAATAATATTACCATAACCAAATGAAGATAAATATACACTTTGTTCTCTTTCATCTAGACCTATTCTTTTACTATTCTTTAGTATTTCTTCTTTATTCATCAACAGTATCTCCTCTCATATTATATTTTTATTATATAATATTCTACGCCTTTATCAAGTAAACTTGTCATGTTAACAATTATACTTGTCATAATGATAAATCTAATTTATAAAATAAATGAGTTGAAAGCTGAATTATTAAAAGCACATTATTCTTAGCAAAATAGCTACTATGAAAAATGAAGGAAAATAACTTTTAATGTAGAATATTACAATAATTAATAGTTTATTCATATTGATATGAACTTTATCTTAGAATAAAAATAGTTTACAACTGAATAATAATTTTGGAGGTAATATAATGAGTAATATTGATTTTGATAAAATAAGAAAAGTTGCTGAAGATTACTATAGAAATGGAGATTTTTATTGTTCTGAAGCGGTAGTTAAAACTATTAGAGATGAATTTAAAATAGAAGTTTCAGATGATGCTATAGCTATGGCATCAGGATTTCCAGTTGGCATAGGCGGTTCAGGATGTACTTGCGGCGCTATAGCAGGTGGAATAATGGCACTTGGTCTGGTGTTTGGTAGAAAAAAAGCAAAAGATCCTGCAGTTTCAAAATCCATGGAACTAAGTAAAAAATTACATGATGATTTCAAAAAAGAACATAAAAGTCTTTGCTGTAGATTTCTAACAAAAGACATGAAATTAGGTTCAAAAGAACATATGGACCAATGTATAGCATTTACAGGTGAAGTAGCAGAAAGAGTAGCAAGAATAATAGTAGAAAATAGATAAGTAAAAATATATTTTATTTATATTTATTTTGTAAATATCATACTAACTCTTTCAAAGAATTATTCTAATAAATCTTAACCTAATCCTAAAAATTCAGTTATAAAAAGCTCCCACAATGTGAGAGCTTTTTAAATTATTCTTTTATTTTAATTTCCTCTGTATCTGTTGTTATAATCCTAGCAACTTTAAGTGATAAAAGATCCCCTGCTTTACTTTCAAATATGTTCTGCTCAATTATTGCTTTTCCACAGTTTTTTATTTCATCTTCTGTTATGTCATCTTTAACCTTTGGAATTTTTATAGTTGCATTAGTATCTTCTTCAGTTTTGAAAACTAGATTTAAATATCTCTTTGTATTCATTAAATATACCCCCTCATTCAACTTTCAATTATCAATTTTCAATTATTACTACCATCATCACTGTAAAATGTACATTAAATAATTACCATTGTTAATTGCTCATTAGTCATTTTAATGTTATTTTATTAAAACATAATTTTCTTCAACAATGGCCTCTGATATGCCCTCTGGCATCAACGGACTTATTGAATCTATAACTGTCATAATAGCGTCTGGTTCTGCAGTTAATTTTACATTTTTAAAAGTAGCTTTTTTTATTATGTTCTTTCCTTTCTCATCTAGTCCATCTGAATAAGAAATAGCCAATTTTTTTTCTAAAAGATTTTTACTTACTGCCATGGTTTGTTACCTCCTTGTTTTTTGTTTGTTTTTGTTTTCACCTATATATATGACTAAGAGATATAAATTGCAGTAATTTTTTAAAATTTTTTTAAGCTACTGTTACTTAAAAAAGTTTTTACATAAAAATATAGTAAAATAAAAAGCTACCTAATATCATTGTACATCTATAACTATTTCCTCTTTAGCAAACCAACACCAAATAAAATCCATTAAAAACATTAAAAGTAATATATATCGTCCCATAATAATCCCCTTACCCTGCGGAATTACTAAATTAAAATATTAGCATATTTATTTATATCCCCCAAATATAAAATAGTTATCTTAACTAATAAATTTATAATTTTTATTAGTAAGATAATACAATCTTTTAAAAATGAGTATCTCACTTTTTAGTGAAATACTCATCTTTTTGGTGCTCTATAGCTGAAAGTATAGATTTATCAAGGGAATTTAAAGCTTTAGTCAATTCCTCCAGCTTTTTTTCTATCCTTAATAAAAGATATAAACTAACCGCTATAGGAAATCCCACATTACTTATAAGCATTACTAATTGGTCATACATGGAATCCACCAACCCTTTTATAAGATTATAAAGTACAGAAAAAATTTAATTTGTCCACTACCATATCATCTACTATCCTTGTTTCTTTCATCATCACAAAATTTCGAGTATCTCTTTATGCTATATATATTATCTAGTATCAGCTTCATCTCTGCCTTATACTTCCTACTCTATACCCTATCATCTGTACTCATATTTATATATTCTTTCCCAAAGTATATTGTAGTTTTTTTATTATTTTATCTTTTTTATATCTTATATTGTTATAGCTTTTATTATTTTCTTTAGCAATTTTATCTATTGTTTTATTCTTAAAATAAAAATCATTTATGATATTCTTTTCTTCCAAAGTAAGCGCATCTAATGCTTCATATATCTCCTTTATTTTTTCATAGGCTATTATTTCATCCTCTATGGTAAACATATACTCATTGCCTTTATTTAATATATTTTCATTAGGTATTTCTCTATGGTGCTTTATCTCCCCTTTTAATAGAGCTTTATAATTTGTTTTAATTGCATTTATACAATAAGGAACAAACTTGCTTTCTTCACCTTTAAACATATTAACAGCCTTTATAACTGAAAGATACCCATGTTGCACTAAATCTTCATATTCATAACATTGTATTCTCCATTTTGAAGCTTCTTTTAATATAAGAGGAACAAAATTTTCTATAATTTTACTCAAAGCCTCTACATCCCCATTTCTATATTTCTCAAGTAATTTATACATAAAAAATCCCCCTTTTTATTAGAGTATAGAGTACAATTTACAAAATAGAGATTATATCTACTATGTTGTCCATACTTTTCCCTAAACCCATCCCAATAACTTTCTTTCTAACTTTTCAAAATCATATTCCCTTTGTTCAAAATCATTCCATCTATCCACAGTATTTTCTTTGTGTTTTGTTGTCTTCTTTTTTTCTTCCCATTTTGCTTTGTAAGATTTTATATCCTCAATAGAAGTTAACCCCTTAGAAAACCAAGTATCTAAAATTTTTTCTATATATACTATGTTTTTTATATTATTAAATATAGCCTCTTCTATAGCCATAATAATTACATCGTAACTGAATTTATTGCTCCAACTTATAATTTTTTTCCTTTCTATAGGTGCAGCTTTGTGTATATTTTTTTCAAAAACAGCTATAACATCCCTTACGTTTTTAACATCAGTCCTACAAAACTCCATTTTATCTAATTGCTTTTCTGTAGCTGTTGTATTTCTTCCTGTTGTTGTTGTTATATCTGTATCCTTGTTAAATTCATAATTCCTCAGAGGATTATTATTATATTCATCCCCTTTTTCTTTATTACAACAACAACTATTACTTATTACTTCTTCTTTATTATTTATTTCTTTTTGTTTATTATTTATTATTTCTTTACTTACAAGCCCCTTATAAGACCCTTCATACCCCCTAGAAATATGCTCATTACTAGTTTCTATTTCAATGTTTTTATCTATATCCATAGACTCATTTTCCAATTGATTATTTTTATCTATATTCTTATAACCATAGTCACTATTACCATTATCAGTTATTGATATATAAATATCTTTAACTGTATTATTTTTGTTATTAATAAAATTGTCTTCTATTTCATAAAATAATTTATCTACTTCCAATCCATTTTTAGAGTATTGAAAGTATAATTCCCTAACAAAATTTCTATTTTTTATTTTTTTAAGTTCTTTGTTTACACATTTAATTGCATTAATATTATTAGGTTCATTGTATTTAAACCAATTTAGTATAATAATTTCTTTAGTTTCTTCTGAATAAATTATTTTTTTATATTCCTCAAATTTTTTAATAAGTTTATCCACAGTTTCTCTATTATATCCCGTTTCATTTTCTATAATTTTTTTAGGTAGTTCATAAATTCCACATTGTGAAGTATTAGCATTAGTTAATAAGTAGAGATAAAAATATTTTTCTTCTGGTTCTAATTCCACCACAAAACCATCCTTCCAAAATTCTGTATAAAGCTGTCTGTATTTAGCCATTACTATATCCCCCTTATATAATAGTATTTTAATGCTTTACTCAATAACTAACAGTTACAATATCTCTGTATTATCCAAAATATAGTTAGTCATGATTTATACTTATACAATCCATTTATCAAGATTAAAACTTACTACATTACTCTAATCTTTTTTTGCCATTGTATAAAAATTTTTGAAACTTTAAATAGAAATAAAATTGAACTTGAAATTAAAAATTTTGTTTATAGGAAACATCTGTACAAGAAACTCTATTTTAAGTTGGTTGAAGATTGAGAAGTTTACTTATAGGAATAAGATTTTCTTTTTTTATCATTACTCCATGGATTTTGTAACCCTTTAGCAACGATATTTATAAAAAAAATAACTTATCTATAGGTTCATTGGGAAATGCCCTAATTATGCCAAGTATTAATTCTGCTCCGGCTCCCCTTTTATCATTAATCCATCTGCTTATAGTTGCACTTGAAACTCCTGCTTTTTTAGCAAATTTATTTTGAGACCAATTATTTTTATTAATAAGATATATTATATATTTTTTGTTAGGTTTCAATTTATACACCTCCAAATTTGATTCCATTAGGTTACACTTCAATATTAACAAAACTGTAACCCCATGTCAAATAATACTCTGCTTTTCTATTGCCTATTGGTAACACTTATTGTATAATTACTTTGTAGGAGGATAGATATTATGAAATTTGGTGAATTTTTAAAAAATATTAGGAAAAAAAAAGGGCTATCACAAAGACAACTTGCTGAACTTTCTAACATAAGTAATACAGAAATTTCTCGAATAGAATCTGGTGAAAGACAAAATCCCTCTCCTAATATACTAAAATCAATAGCTCCACACCTTGGATTAAGTTATGGTGAATTAATGATTAAAGCTGGTTATATTGATGAGAGCATAGAACACGAAAAATATACTGAACATATCTTTAGAAAAGCTAATGGAGAATTTGCTGACACTATAAGACTTGCAAAAAATATTAATGATAAAGACTCTGAAATTTTAACTATTATGAGTAGAGTTACCTCTGAATTACCTAAGGAAGATATTAAAGCAATAAAAGAATTTGCAAATTTTTATTTAAATAAAAACAAGAATAAATAATTATTTATTCTTGTTTTCCTTTACTTGGTAATCAATTCATATTATAATAGAAGTACAGAACATTTGTTCTTTCTTTTATAATATGGAGGGATAACATGGATAACTATTATAATAATAAATATTATACTTTAGATAAAATCCCCAAGCATAGGATTGATTATATAGAAAAAAGAGTGAAACTTTTTATAGAAGATTTTAAATTAACACGTTGGCCTTTAAATTGTGTTGAACTTATATTAGAAATTGAAAATAATCAAACTTTACCTATCCAAATAAAATCAATAAATAATCTATCCAATAACTTCGATGCAGCTACAGTATATTCAAAAGAAAATAATTGTTTTTTAATAATTGTTAATAGAAATAAAATTCATTATCCATTTAAAATTTCAAAACACCGTAGACTTAACTTTACCTTAGCCCATGAGCTAGGTCATATTTATTTAAGACATCATGAATTACCAGAAAACTGTAAAACAAAAAAGGATTTATATATAGAAGAATTAGAGGCTGACGAATTTGCTGGAAAAATACTTATGCCTAAAAATAAAATATTCAACAGTAAATTTACATCTATTAAAGAAATGGCAACATATTTTAATGTTTCACAAAGTGCTGTACTAAAAAGATTAACCAATATTAAATACTCTAATTTGGCATATTCAACACTTAAAAATATAAAAATAAATTTCTATAATAATTGTTTCAAAATTTATTAATTAATAAATGAAAAAATTCTATATTTTATGCATAAAAAACCTTATAATCAACATTAATTAAATTTAAATATAAAAAGGTGGAATAGTATGGGTATAAAAAAATCTCTAGATGATTTAGGGAAATTATTTGGTAAGACTGTTTTAAAAGATGAAAAAGAAATTGATAATGCAAAAATTAATTCAACAGATTTATTTAAAATTATTCTAAACAAATTATTTTATGAAGGCAATTATGATAAGGCAGAAGATTTAATCTTTGAGGAATTAGAAAAGAATAATTCACCTGAAGTATATGAAATAGCCGTAAAATTTTACACTACATTACTGAAAAAAAGTGATGAGGAATTAAATGAAGGTAATTTTTCAAGGATTAAATGATATAAAAATGTTTAAAACTAACTAGTTTATCCCTTAATTAATTTTATCCTTTCAATATAAATAAAGCAGTGCCTTGCATTATAAAATACATAGGCACTGTTTCATTTTTCTTTATAATTTAATTTTTATCTTTATTTTTGTTGAATAATATTTTGATTTCCTACAGGTTTCATACCATTAAATCTAATATTTCTAACATCTGAGAAGCATAATCCTATCATACCTTGGAGATTAACAGTACCACCAGCATTAAGATTTTGCCAGTTACCAGATTTTATTGTAACTGTTGTAAAATCTCCATTATCTTTTAAAGTATAGCTTCCTCCCCAAGAAGATTTAAATAATGCTGATTTTGGTAGATCAAAGGATACTTCCCAACCACCTTTAATTTCTTTGCCTGTATAGTTTTTCACCTTTATATTATAAGTGTAATTTGGATGATCATAACTGCCACCAAAATCCACTGAAACATTTATAGGTTCCAAAGAATTATTAGAATCTTCTGGTGTTTTGCTACATGCTCCCATATTAGCTAAACCCTTACTTAATCGCTTAGTTAAAGTATCTCCAAAGGTATATTTCCCTTTATTTATATCATTTGAACCTTCTTCATAGTTAGGATTTAACCCATAGTCACCATTCATAACCCAAATTAATGCTCCGCCTAGGTTTTTATTTTTAATATAATTAAGTCTTTCATCAATAGATCTTTCATTTTCAAAAGATAAGAAAACTCTCTCTTGATTTTGCCAAACATATGGCACCTTTTCTACATCATCCCAATATACTTTTAAATTCTTATCTTTTTCCATAAGATTTAATACATGCCATAATGGGTTAGCACCTGCTGGCTCTAATTCACCATCATTGTCCAAGTCATCTCCCCAAATATTATATTTACCTGACGCAGGGGTTCTACTTGATCCATGAAGTCCATTTTCTCCACCTTGTACATTTTCCCATCCTCTAGTGTAATATGGTATACCCATTAATATTTTTTCAGGTGGCAAAACTCCTCTGTAGTATCTATAAGCCCAATCCATGCAAAGTGTTGGCATAATTTGATTTGCAGTTTCCCTATCTTTTGGATCTGGATATATGCCAGCTAAATTTTCCACATATTCATTCCATCCACCATGATAATCATAAGACATAACGCTTAAGAAATCTAGATACTTAGCATAGCTATTATCTTTAACTCCACCAAGTACCCAAGGTGATGCTGTAACTGCAGCAGATAATATATAATCCTTATTATCCCTTTTAGAAGCTGCATCTATTTTTTCTCTTAGTGTTCTAATTAGTATATTATATCTTTCATTTAATTTAGCTCTTCTAGGTTCAGCCAAATCAAAATCCGCTGGATTTCCTGACTGACTTGTTGAAGATGGATATTCAAAATCAATATCAACACCATCAAAATTATATTTTTTTATAAAATCAACACAAGAATCTGCAAAGGTATTTATTCCCTCATTAGTATCAAGCATTGTATAAAATCCTCTACTACCAGCCCATCCACCTACAGATATAAGCAAATTAACATCAGGATATTGTTTTTTCATAGTCTGCAATAAATTAAAATGACCTTTATAGTCCAAGCTAGGATCTAATTCTATTTTTTTACCTTTATAAGATAAATTATAATCTTTAAAATCTTCTTCTATTGCTGCATGCTTGTCACCTAATGCAATTTTATTTGTGTTTGGATCTATTACTGCAAAGGAGTATTGAATATGAGTTAATGAATCCCATTGCAAATCAGTAACCTTAAAATATCCTTGCGCTTCACTTTTATATGCCCATTCTGGGAAATATCCAATTAATTTTCTCTCTAAATCTTTATCGACAGTTTGTCTAACTTCATTTTTCCCATTATTATTATTAGTAGTAGTTTTCGCCTCTACTTTTGAACTTAAAAGTGATAAGGAAAATGTCGCAGCCATAATACCAGCTACTAACTTTTTTAATTTTTTACTTTTCATTGTATATCCCCCTATTTTATTTTTGTATTATAATATCATGCTATGATACTATTAAGATTTCGTTTCAATATAAATTTAATTGCACCGACTACTATTTACCATTAATATTTAAAGTCATTATGTAATATCTGCTACAATGAATTTGTTACCATATAACTATTTAACATCAATATTTTGCATATGCATCGCATAATTACAATAATAGAGATGGAAGAAAAATAAAATTTAATATCAATATTATGCATATGCATCATCTCTTTTTTAATATATATACATTATCGAAAGATTAACAAAATTCTTTACATAAATAACCAAAATATTATATTAGTTACATAAATGTTTAAAAATTTCATTAAAATAATATTAAAATATATGGTTGACAAAATTATTGTAATGCCATATTATAATATTAAATGTAATTCAAGTACTCCTATATGAATACTAGGTATTAACTAAATGCTATGATAAGAAATAGTAACATAAGGTAAACTATCAGAGAGAAATCCCCTTGGCTGAAAGGGATTTTAAGTGTAACTTATGTGAATGCATCTTTGAGCACTGTGCCGAAACTATAGTAGACCACAGCGTGTACGCCCGTTAAAGCGTTGAGGTATAATTAATTGTATCAAAATGAGATGTTATTGTATATTTACTACAATAATAACTAGAGTGGAACCGCGGAATTTAACTTCTGCCTCTAAAATTTAGAGGTAGAAGTTTTTTATTAGCTCTATTTATATTAAACAAAAATATATAAGCTCTTTATTCTCTTTACTTATTGAGTCAACTTTCATATAACTTAACAGAACTAATTTAATTCTAAGGAGGAACAACAAAATGAAAATTGAATCTTTATTAATTCATGGTGGCATAGATGGAGATAAGCATACAGGTGCAGTAAATGTACCTATTTATCAAACTTCAACTTATAAACAATTTAAATTTGGAGAAAATACAGGATACGAGTATTCAAGAACAGGTAATCCAACAAGAGAAGCTTTAGAAAAACTTGTAGCAGAACTTGAAAAAGGTTATAAAGGTTTTGCCTTTGCTTCAGGATTAGCCGCTATAACTGCAGTATTATCACTATTTAAATCTGGAGATGAAATAGTAATTTCAAATAATATATATGGTGGAACTTTTAGAGTTTTGGATAAGGTTTTTAATAATTTTAAAATTAAATATTCAATAGTAGATACTTCTAACCTATCTGAAGTAAAAAATAGCATAAATAAAAATGTAAAAGCTATATATATAGAAACACCAACTAATCCTCTTATGGATGTTACAGATATAGAAGAAATAGCAAAAATAGCTAAAGAAAATGGCATATATACTATAGTTGATAATACATTTATGACACCTTACCTACAAAAACCATTAACTCTTGGAGCAGATATAGTTGTTCATAGTGCTACAAAATATCTAGGAGGACACAGCGATGTGGTTGCCGGAATTGCTGTTGTAAATAGTGACAATCTAGCTGAAAGACTTCATTTTATACAAAATTCTACTGGAGGAGTTTTAGCTCCATTTGATTCTTTCCTTTTAATTAGAGGAATAAAAACATTAGCAGTAAGAATGGATAGACATAATTCAAATGCAAAAGCTATAGCTGAATTTTTAAAAGAAAGAGATGAAATAGTAAAAATTTATTACCCCGGCTTTAATGATCACCCAGGACACGAAGTTCAATCAAAACAAGCTAAAGGATACGGCGGAATGATATCTTTTGTTCTTAAAGATGGATATGACTATAAAAAATTCTTTGAAAGCCTTAAATTAATAACTTTTGGTGAAAGCTTAGGCGGAGTTGAATCTTTAGTTTGCCATCCTGCTTCTATGACTCATGGTGCTATACCTTATGAATTAAGACAAAAGCTTGGTATTGTTGACAATTTAGTAAGATTATCCGTTGGTATAGAAAATACGGAAGATCTAATAGAAGATTTAAAAAATGCATTTAAGGAGAGTAGATAAAATGGTTAAAGTAGAAAGTTTTTCATTGGATCATACAAAGGTTAAAGCCCCTTTTGTAAGAAAATGTGGCACACAAAAAGGAGAGCTTGGGGATAAAATTACAAAATTTGATTTAAGATTTGCACAACCTAATGAAGAAGAAATACCTACTGGAGCAATTCATACTCTAGAACATCTATTAGCAGGTTATATGCGAGAAAAAATGGATAACATCATAGATATTTCTCCAATGGGTTGCAGAACAGGATTTTATTTAATAGCTTGGGGAGAAGTTGAAGTTGATACTGTTATTGAAGCACTAAATTACTCATTAAATAAAGTTTTAGAAACTGAAGAAATTCCTGCAACTAATGCAGTTCAATGCGGAAACTATAGAGATCATTCCTTATTTTCTGCAAAAGAATATGCAAAACATATTTTAAATCAAGGTATTAGTAATGAAGTATTTAGATAGTATTAAAGAACTTCTAGGCAATATCCCCATTCTAAAACTTAACAATTTAAATATTAAACTGAGAGTTAATATTTTTGCAAAACTTAAAAATAATAATCCTAGTGGAAGTGTAAAAGATAGAATAGGAATTTATATGATTTAACAAGCTGAAAAAGAAGGAAAACTAAAAAAATTAAACATCTTATCATTAATATTTTTTATTGCGACCATTATATCCCCCATGTTTATAATATTTGAAAGCATACATTATAAATATGTAATTTATAAAATAAACAACAAGTCACATTAGTTCTAAAATATATATTCCAATGTTTTTGCGGATTCTGTAAAACACTCAAGTATTGTGTATTTTATTCTAAATTATATCACTTTAATTAGTTGTATCAATTTATCCAATCAATTCCATTAACAGTATCTTTTGTACCTATGCTATAAAAAAAGATGATTACTGCTAATTTGCAATAATCATCTTTTTATATTATTCACTTATAGAGTTTAATTCATTACATATATCATCTATTTCATTATAACTACCTGTTATATCAATTATACTACTATTAAGATCATCAATAGCAATAAAAATTTCTTCCATAGCAGCTGTAGTAGATTCTACAGTTTGACTAATATCATTTACTAAACTTAATGTATTTTTCATAGTACTTTCAAGCACTGCAGATTGTGCTCCAACACTTCTTGAATAATCCAATACATTAGAAGTGTTTTTATTAACATCTTTAAATAACCCTTTAACATCATTTGTATGCTCATTACATAATTCAATTGACTTTTCTTCTTTTAATATTTCTTCTGCAACTATCTTTATTTTATTAGATATGTTATTCAATATTAATTCTATTTGGTCTGTAGATGTTTTGGAATCCTCTGCAAGTTTTCTTACTTCATCTGCAACTACAGCAAAACTTTTTCCATACTCTCCAGCTCTAGCTGCTTCTATTGATGCATTAAGAGCTAACAGGTTAGTTTGCTCTGATATTTTTGTAATACTGTTAATAATATTAACTATTTTTGTATTTTCATCACTTAATTCATTTATCATATATACTACACTTAAAACATTGCTATTTACCTTGTTCATTTCTAAAGATAATATATCCACTTTATTATTACCTTCTAGCACAACATTTTCAGTTGATTTAGATAAATGCTCCATAGTTTTAATGCAATTAGTAACTTCTTCTACCTTTTCTACTCCATCCTCCATTGAGGATTTCATTCCAATCATTACATCCACTTCTTTTGCTGCACTATTAGCAACATCACTTGTAGAGCTAGTTATCTCTTCTGCTATTTGCCCTGCTACAGAAATTCCATTTTTTATTTTCTCATTAGTTGTTGTTAAAATTTTTATAGTACTGTATATTTTCTCTAGCAATAACTCTGCTCTAAATTTAGCTTCTTCAGTAGCTTTATGATTTTCTTCTAAATTTTTATAAATATTTTTAGTAGTAATGGCATTAATGGACAATATAGCCGTTCCTGCTGCTATGTATGCTATATAAAATACTAATTCATAATATTTTACATAAGCAAAGAGGGTTGTTTTATAACTTAAGAAGAAATAAGTTACAAGTATTATAGATAAAATTGCTTCAATAATTAGTATTCTTAAATCTTGATATACACTCATCAATATAACTCCAGTGTCCATTATGACTTGAAGATGATCTGAAGTTTGCTTCCTTGTAAAAAATATACAATCATCTTTTTCATCTATCTCTAATAAAAGCTCTTTTGAAAGTTCTATGGCTTCCTCTGCATTTCTTCGTTCTTGTTTTATCTGATCTATATAATCATTTGTACAATTAATTGCCTCCTGAAAATCCCCCTTGGCAGATAACTTAACAACATTGATTATCTTCTTTCTAAGCCCATTTTGTAGAACCTCTACTTTTAAAGCAGTTCTAGCAAGTTTAAACTGCTCTATATGATAGTCTGTAAATACTCTATATCCATTTGGCAATCTATTTAATTCAAGCTTTTCGTACAAACGTACAGTGTTTGGATGTACCCCTACTATTTTAGCTGCTTCTGATGTTTTATATACCTTATCCATACTATTTGCACCTCCATGTTATTATCATAACACTTGTGGAAAATCTGGTGATATAGTGAAGGGTTTTTTTTATTTAATAAATATTAGTTCTCATAAACATACAACAATTTTTTTAATATCCTTAATAATCTTTAATTAATTATATTCCTTCATTACATCTGTATTTATTCTTTTTTCATCTTTATTTTCATTATAGTAAATAGATTGATAAATTGAAGTTTTACCTGCCCCATTAACTTCGGCAAAAATTGTGTAGGTCGGCATACTATTCACCTATAACCTTTGCTTGTTCTTTTTGCAATACTAAATTAGATAAAGTCATATAAAAATCTTGCTTTTCTTTCATCTTTGCATTTTTATAATAATTATTTCAACCCACTATATGAGTAGTTTATAAAAATATCATATAAATCGATATCCTTATTTCCCATTTCTAGTACTTCCTACAAAAAACTATTTACATAATATTATATACCAAATTGAGTAAATCATAAGCCAGTGCTTTTTCATAAATTTGCATCAAGTTTTGTGGGCAATTTTACTTTTAAATTTATACATTACAAATGTGGATAATCATGCATATGAGGGATACCTTTTATATCTCCTTTTAATGTTTTAAATAGTTATTACTTCTATCTTTCCCTACTAAAATTATACTCCAAATAAAAATTTTTCTATGGAATTTTGATTTAAAAAAATATATAACAAAAACCCATCCTAGACTTTATATTTCAACGCCTAGAATATGAACCATATCAGTCATAGCAATTTTCCCTACAATAATTTCTATTTTTCTTGTATTTATAAACTTTATATCCAGCAAAAACAAATACTCTTATTGCTAATTTATATTTTACATTAAAATAAGCTTAAAAATTCTTCCATAGTTATTCTAGCAAAATATTCATCTATATTAATATTTTTTATTACATTCTTTATTTCTTCCTTTTTATGTTCGGTCCCCTTCAACAAATCTTCTATTTCTTTTACATCCTTAACACCAAAAAAATCTCCAAATATCTTTATATCTTTAATTACTCCTTTTTCTACTTTTATATTTAGCTCTATAGTTCCTCCTGTAAACTTTCCTTCATTATAGAAATCATACCTAGGAGAACTTCCAAAGTTCCAAGCCCAAGTTTCATATTTATCTTTTTTAATTTTTTCTATTTTATCTATTTCTTCTTGAGTTAATGGCATAACCTTTGCGTCTTTTTCACTTTTTAAAATATAATCAAATATCTTATCTTTAAAGGTTAAAACATCAATTTTTTCATTTAGATGTTCGGAAATATTAGTTATTCTACTTACAACTGACTTAACTGCCTTATCTTGAAATTTTATCTTTTTTGGTTTTAATGCACCACTTAAGTTTACTATATCCGATGAAAACAAAAGGGTTCCATGATGCATCACTCTATTTTTATACTTGCATTGCGCTGTTCCAGAAATCTTTTTACCATCTATCAACAAATCATTTCGTCCTGAAAATTCAGCCTTAACCCCTAATGTTTCCAAAACTCCTATTATAGGTTTACAAAATCTTTCAAAGTCATTAAAACTCTTACCATCATCTTTAACTATGAAAGTATAATTTAAGTTTCCTAAATCATGAAATACAGCGCCACCACCTGTCTGTCTTCTTACTACTTTAACCTTATTAGTTTCTATATAATCCATATCTATTTCTGACAGCGTATTTTGATTTTTTCCAACTACAACGCAAGGCTCATCTCTCCATAAAATAAAGTATTCATCATCTTTATGCCTTAAAAAATACTCTTCAGCTGCCAAATTAAAATATGGATCAGTATTTGAGTTATCAATATATTTCATAATTTTTCCCCCATCTATCTACTTTATAAACATTTCGCTAATTTTAATGCAACTAAAAACTTTATAGAAAAACCAGTTTGTGAAAGCTTTATAACCATTCAGCTAATTTTAATGCTCTTATTATAGCCTCTTTTTCCACCGTATATCTACTTTAAAATTAACAACTAAAAATATTTTATTTTTTGTTTATGCTATGAATAGCCTCTTTATTTAATCCCATCATTGCCTCATAGAATGTTTCACCTAATGTTGGATGTGCGTGTACTACTTCTTTAAAATCATTTACTGTCATATCTTTTTCAACTGCTAGTACACCTTCATGTATCAAATCTGAAGCATGTGGACCCATTATATGAATACCTAAAATCTTTTTACTTTCCTTTTCACATATAACTTTTACAAAACCTTCACCTTCGCCTAATGCTAAAGCTTTCCCATTGGCTCCAAATAGGAATTTATTTTTTATATAATCTATACCTTTTTCCTTAATTTCTTCCTCTGTCATACCTACAGTTGCTATTTCAGGAAATGTAAATATACAATTTGGAATCACAGATTTATGACATTCTTTATTTTCCATTATATGCTCTACAACACCTATTCCTTGATGTGATGCTGCATGAGCTAAAAGGCAAATTCCATTTACATCTCCAATTGCATATATTCCATCTATATTAGTTTTATAATTATCATCTACAATTATTTTATTTTTGTCATGATTAATCCCTAATTCCTCTAAGTTCATACCTGTAAAATTTCCTTTTCTACCTTTAGCTATAAGAACCATATCTGCATTTAACTTAGCTTCACCTTTTTTACCTTCATATTTTATAGTTACTTTATTCTCATCATTATCATCCTCATAAAATTCCAATATTTTAGTTGATGTTAATATATTTATTCCCGATCTTTTCGCCATAGCTGTATATCTTTTACTTATTTCTCTATCAATATCATATAATATAGAATCCCTAGCAACCATTACTGTAACTTCACTTCCCATAGCTTTAAATATATTAGCAAATTCCATCCCTACAACACCGCCGCCTGAAATTACTAAATGTTTAGGAATTCTATCAAATTCTAAAATATCATCACTTGTTATTATATTTTTATTTTCTATACCTTTTATATCTGGCATTTCAGCATTTGAACCTGTTGCTATAATTATATTTTTCCCTTCTAATGAAACTTCGTCATCTTTAGTTTCTACTAAAACAGTATTTTTCTCCTTTAAAAAAGCCTTCCCTTTTATAATCTCAATATTATTTCCTTTTAATAATTTCTCAACCCCATCTACTAATTGTTTTATTATACTGTTTTTTCTTTCATGAACCTTATCTACATTTAGATTATAATTTTCAACCTCTATTCCAAAGCCTTCTATTTTTTTTAATGTATTCATTATTTCTGCTGTTCTATATAAAGTCTTTGTTGGTATACAACCTCTATTAAGACATGTTCCACCAAAGCTATCCATCTCAATAACTGCTACATCTGCACCTAATTGTGCTGCTCTTATAGCTGCCACATATCCACCAGGGCCTCCCCCTATAACTATAATATCTTTCATAATAATCCCCCTTATAAATATTAATTGTATGATTTTTTTTAAAAAATTAGGAGCACATAAAAATTTCACTGATGAAACTTATAAATAGTAATTGTACGATTTTTAAAGTTATTTTTTCATAATTACTGAGCATAATCATCTAATTAATTTTAAAATTTAAGAGTTAAGAAATAAGAATCGTATTTTTACTTTTCTTAAATCTTAACTCTTCTGAACCTATTACAACTAAAGCCATAAGATTCTTAGGTAATATCTAAACTTCTTTTGAATAAGCCTATATTTGCTAAAATAATATGGATTTATAGCAAATTCTGGCTTGAGTTCCCTAAAAACTTATATCTATATTTTATACACTAAATTATTTGATATTGGCTTGCATAGACATATCCTTATCTATTTTTGCCACTTTAAGATAGGTTTTCTAGCTGCTTTTACTTGATCTAATCTCCTTATTGGTGCATTTACCGGTGCCTCATGTAAAAGTTCTGGATTTTCTTTAGCTTCTATAGCTATTTTTTTCATAGCCTCTATAAATTCATCAACAGTCTCTTTACTTTCACTTTCTGTAGGCTCTATCATAAGTGCTTCTTCAATTATTAATGGGAAATAAACTGTAGGTGGATGCATACCATAATCTATCAATCTCTTTGCAATATCTAGTGTAGTTATATGATGTGGATTTTCTTTAAGGGTACTTAAAATCACCTCATGTTTACAAACATCATCTACTCCAATATTATAATAATCTCTTAAAGATTCTTTTATATAATTTGCATTTAAAACAGCATTTTCGGAAGCTGCCTTTAATCCTTCCTTACCCATTGTTAAGATATAAGTGTATGCCTTAACCATAACACCAAAGTTTCCATATAAGCTTCTAATTTTCCCAAGAGAATCCGGCCTATTATAATCTAATATAAATTTATCATTTTCCTTTTCTACTGTTGGCACTGGAAGAAATTTAGCCAAATGCTTTTTAACTCCTACAGGTCCTGATCCTGGTCCGCCACCACCATGTGGAGTTGAGAATGTTTTATGCATATTTAAGTGACATACATCAAATCCCATATCCCCTGGTCTTGCAATTCCCATTATTGCATTTAGATTAGCTCCATCATAATATAATAATCCGCCAGCTTCATGAACTAAATCACTTATAAGTTTTATATCCTTTTCAAATAATCCTAAAGTACTCGGATTTGTAAGCATTAATCCTGCTATTTCATCATTTAAAACTTTTTTAAGCTCTTCAATAGAAACTCTGCCGTCCTTACCAGATTTTATTTCTACAATATCAAATCCAGCTACTGATGCACTGGCAGGATTTGTACCATGTGCTGAATCAGGAACTATAATTTTTGTTCTTTTTGTATCCCCTCTTTTTTCATGGTAAGCTTTTATAACTAAAAGACCTGTATACTCACCATGAGCCCCTGCTGCTGGTTGAAGCGTAAAATCATCTAGTCCCGTAATTTCACATAATTTACCCTTTAAATCATACATTAATTCTAATGCACCTTGTGATATATTTTCATCTTGAAGTGGATGTATTTTTGAAAATCCGCTCAATGCAGCCATATCTTCATTTATTTTAGGATTATATTTCATAGTGCATGATCCTAATGGATAAAATCCATTATCAACAGTATAATTTTTACTTGAAAGAGCTGTATAGTGTCTTACAACATCAACTTCACTTAACTCTGGAAGATTTAATTCATCTTCTCTTAATAAATTTTTAGGTAACACTTTGGAAAGTTCTACTTCTGGCACATCTAACTTAGGAAGTCTATAGCCTTTTCTACCTTCTGATGACAGCTCAAATATAACTTTATTATAATCTTTCATTATATCTCCTCCATCACTTTCACTAAATTATCTATATCTTCCCTTGTTCTTTTCTCTGTAACACAAAGTAACATAGAATTTTCATACTCTGAGTAAACTTTTCCCAAATCATAGCCACCTAAAATATTATTTTCTAACAATTTATTATTAATTTCACAAGGTGAAGTTTCTCCTCTTATTACAAATTCCTTAAAGAATGGTTTATTAAACACAGGCTTATATTTTCCAGATTTAATTAGCTCATTATATGCATAGTGTGATTTAGCTACACATTGTTTTGCAACTTCCCTTATTCCAGTCTTTCCCAAAGTAGCCATATAAATAGCCGCACCTATAGCCATTGCTGTCTGGTCTGAACAAATATTAGAAGTTGCTTTCTCTCTTCTTATATGCTGCTCTCTTGCTTGAAGTGTTAAAACAAATCCTCTTTTTCCTTCCACATCCACAGTTTCGCCAACTATCCTACCTGGCATTTTTCTCATAAGTTTTTTTGTAGTATTCATAAATCCGAAACCTGGACCACCATAACTCATATTTGCACCTAAGCATTGTCCATCACCTACAACAATATCTGCACCTAATTCACCTGGACTTTTTAATATGCCTAATGATATTGGATCCACATTCATTATCAATAGTGATTTGTTTTTATGAATAGCATCTACCATATTCTCTATATCTTCAACTAAGCCAAAGAAGTTTGGATTTTGAATTATAACTGATGCTACATTCTTATCTAAACTATTAATAACTTTATCTATATCTGTAGTACCATCCTCTAAATCAATCTCTATCATATTATAATTTCTATATTTTAAGTAAGTTTTCAGCACTTTTCTCGTATCAGGATTTACTGATTTAGAAACTATAATGGTATTTCTCTTAGTACTAACAATAGAAAGTATAGCTGCCTCAGCTGTTGCTGTTGCTCCATCATACATAGAAGAGTTTGAAACTTCCATGCCTGTTAAAGAGCAAATCATACTTTGGTATTCAAATATAGCTTGGAGTGTTCCTTGACTCACTTCTGGTTGGTATGGTGTATATGCTGTATAAAATTCTGATCTTCCTGTTAAATGCTTAATTACAGAAGGTATATAATGATCATAAATTCCAGCACCTAAGAAACATGTCATATCTTCTATAGATTTATTTTTTGAAGCTAAAGATTTTAATCTTTTCTCAACCTCTAGTTCTGATAAAGAACTTTCTAACTTTAACTCTCTATTGAACTTTAAATTATCTGGTATATCATTAAATAATTCATCTACAGATTTTATTGAAAGAAAATCTAAAATTTCTTTTGTTTCTTTTTTTGTGTTTGGAATATATGGAAACATATTTATGCCTCCTCTAATTTTGCACATATTTTTTCATAATCTTCTGGTTTTATTAATTCTTCCAATTCACTTTTATCTTTTAATTCTATTGCAATAATCCAGTTTTCATATGGATCTTCGTTTAGTGCTGCTGGATCATCCTCTAGCTCTTCATTAATTTCTATAACTGTTCCACTAGCTGGCATATAACTATCTGATGCTGCTTTAACAGATTCTATAGTTGCAAAAGTTCCACCCTTTTCTATTTCATCATCAACCTCTGGTAATTCAACAAAAACTATATCCCCAAGCATACGTTGTGCACAATCAGTAATTCCTATATAGGCTTTATCATCTTCTACCCTTATCCATTCATGATCCTTAGTATAAAGTAAATTATTTAGAACCTTCATTTTATTACCCCCAATTATATATTTATAATGAATTATATTTAATCTAAAAACTAAACAGTTATTATACTTTTATTGTGAAAGGCATTTTAATTATTGTGAATTTATATAAAAACACGCTACTAATTAACCGTTAAATTATTATTCTATATGTTATTTACTTTTTGTTTTTTTAGTATAAAATCTCTTATCTATAACAATAGCTTCTAATTCTCTTTTTCTAACTTTTATATTAAACTTTGTTCCTATTTTAGAGTGTTGCTCTTCTACTAAAGCTAATCCAATTGCTTTGTTTAATGTAGGAGATTTATATCCTGTTGTAACATATCCAATAACTTTTCCATCCTTTACAACCTCATAACCATGTCTTGGAATTCCTTTATCTAAAAGTTCAAATCCTACTAATTTTCTAGTTACACCTTCTGATTTTTGTTTTATTAAAGCATCTTTTCCTATAAAATCTTCCTGAACTTTTAATTTCACAAAGAACCCCATGCCTACTTCTAATGGGGTAACTGTTTCATCCATTTCATTACCATATAAAAGAAGACTAGCTTCAAATCTTAAAGTATCTCTAGCACCTAACCCTATTGGCTCTGCACCTTCTTCTTTTCCTGCATTTAATATAGCATGCCATAGTATTTTTGCATCCTCTGGTTTACAATAAATTTCAAAACCATCTTCTCCAGTATAACCAGTTCTTGATACTAAACATTTCTTTCCATTAACCAAAACATCTCTTTTAAATTTAAAGAATTTTATTTCTTGTAAATCTACATCTACTATTTTTTGAAGTATTTCCTCTGATAAAGGTCCTTGAAATGCAAGCTGAGCAATATCATCTGATTTGTCAATAATTTGAACATCAAAATCCCCTTTGTGATCCATTATCCACTTAATATCCTTATCTTTATTACTTGCATTGATAACTAAGAAAAACTCATCATCTGCAAATTTATAAACCAATAAATCATCTATAACTCCACCAGCTTCATTGCACATAAATGTGTACAAAACTTCATTATTATTAAGAGTATTTATGTCATTAGTTAGTAAGTATTGGGCAAATTTTTTAGCATCTTTACCCTTTATTATTGCTTCTCCCATATGAGAAACATCAAAAAGACCTGCTTTTTCTCTTACAGTATGATGTTCATGTAAAAATCCTTTGAATTGTGTTGGAAGTTCATACCCTGCAAAATCTACAATTTTTCCACCATACTCTTCATACACATCTCTTAAAGGCGTAACTTTTAAACCTTCCACTTAATTTCCCCCTAATTAAAATTATTTATATATACATTTATATATATTTCTTAATAATATTATGAAAATAATTTAGTGTAAAAAAAGTTGTAGAGTTTATTTTGTCACCAAAACTTTCCTTTACTTTATGATAACCTTTTCTTACCTAATTGTAAATATCATACATAGAAAATTATAGTTAATCATCTTCCTTAATATATTTTTCCTTAATCCTAAAATTGCTTAAAAAATCTTCTATAAATATAATGGTCGTTTTCATACTTTCATATAACTTTGTATAACCGATATCAATATTTATATAACCCCCTATTGCAAAATTACTACAATTTAAACTTTTTAATTAATATATCTAATTCTTCTGCTATTTGAGCCAATCCTTGACTGGAATTAGCTATTTCTTCCACACTTGCTGCTTGCTGTTGTATTGAAGCTGAAGCTTCCTCTGTGCTTGCTGCATTTTGTTGTGCTATAGCTGATAAATTTTGCATTATACTCATAATCTTTTCTTTATTTTCATTAATCTTTTTTTCTGATTGATTAAGTTTTTCTATTACATTATTAGTTATATTTATAGAATGAGCTATTCTTTTAAATTTTTCTTCTGTATCATTTACACTTTCTGATTGATACTGATTTACTTTTTTTACTTCATCCATTTTATCTACTGCATTTTGGGATTTTATTTTTAATTCATCTATAATCTTTTTTATTTCTTTTGTAAAATTAGTTGATTGTTCTGCAAGTTTTCTAATTTCCTCTGCTACTACTGCAAATCCTTTTCCTTGTTCTCCTGCTCTGGCTGCTTCTATAGCTGCATTTAAAGCTAACAAGTTAGTTTGATCTGCTATAGATTCAATCATTGAACTAGCCTTATCTATTTTCTCTGCACTTTCATTATTACTTACAATAATCTGATATACACTTGAAGCTGCCTTATTATTTTCCTTTGTTCTTTCTATCAATTCTTTTAATATACAAAATCCCTCTTCTTTTCTATCTTCTATATCTTTAGCTGCATCATTTAAATCTTTTACATATTCTTTATTTTGCTCTAATAAAATTCCCATTTCCTCTACACTTAAAGCTGAAGTTTGCGTGTCCTCTGCTTGATTTCCTGCACCTTTTGCTATATCTTCTATAGTTTTTGCTACTTCCTCAGATGCTGTAGCTGATTGATTTGATATAGCTGTTAATTCCTCTGCTGTTTCTACTATTTGTTGGGATGCCTCATTGGTTTTTGCAATAAACTCTGCAATATTATCTCTCATTTTTCTTAAAGCTCTTGTCATACTGCCAATTTCATCTTCACGATTAAGATATTTTATAGCATCTTCATTACCATATATAGTAAAATCTAAATTAGCCAATTCATTCATCCTTTTAGTTACAGCAATAATAGGACTAGCTATCTTTCCACTAATAAAATAAGTAATTAATGCTCCAATAGCTATTATAATTAAAGATACTATTATAATAATATTTCTAATACTGTGTACCTCAGCTAATATCTCAGAAAGTTCTCCTCCAAAAACAATAGTCCAATTTGTACCTTCTATAGGGGAAAAGCCAACTATATTCTTTGTTCCCTTATATTCATACTCCCCATTACCAACCTTTTTTTCGGAAATTATATTTTCTATTAAACTTGCTAAACTTTTAAATGATTCATCCTTTTTAGCAATTTCTACAGTGTTACTTTGACTTAGAACAAGTTTTTTATTAGCATGTCCAACTGTAGTTCCTTTATCATTTATAATAATACCAAAGCCTGTTTTCCCATATTTAATTTTACTAACAATATCACTTAAAAAAGTTGCTTCCTTTGCTCCATAAAAAATCCCTTGAACCTGTCCATCTTTTATGATAGGTGATGCTACAATAATTATAGGTTTCTTTGTGACAGCACTTATAATAACATCTGATATAGTACTTTTTCCTTCTATAGCCTTTTTATAATATTCTCTACCCCTAATATTTACAGTATCTCTTTTTTTATTAAATAATATAGAATTTCCATTCTTATCTGCAAAAGCATAATACACATATCCTGCTCTTTTAGCTTCTTTCTCAAAATAATACACATTATTTTCCCAAGAAATATCTTTATTAATTATCCTATCCTGCTGAGCCATTGCCTCCATATAAGATATTTCACTATCTATCTTAGCTTTTATGTAATTAGCTTTTTCTATAGATATAGTCTTTAAATCACTATAATAATCCTGTGTTAGATTTTTAGTAACCCCATTTATTACTATAAAACCTAGCACTACTGTTAAAACAAATATAATCGTTGTAAACATAGTTATTATTTTTGTCCTTAAAGATTTCATAAAACCTACTCCTTCCCTAAAATATTAAATACGCTATTAATGATATATTTATTTTTTCTAATATATAAATGCCTAATAAATTATATCTAAAACTTATCTATCAATAGTTTATTTTTTTATTGTTAAATTTCTAATAACAGGCTTACTCTTACTGATACTCTATTATTTTTTATAATCTTAAAAACTAGATATTTAAGATTACATCTAGCTTTCCTTTCAATTTTAAGCATAGATATGAGAAAATTATTACTGTAGTAGCTTTTTATATACACTTTTGTTTTAAATATTAATATTCCACTTATTTGTAAGTAATAATTATCTTTTAATTATTATTATTAACAAATGTGCTATTATATACTATATCATACTTCTGCACCTCTTTGCTATAATAATAAATATTATTAATAAAAAAATAATATTCACAACTTTAACCTTTATAGCTTTTTCAGCTTACACTCAACGTGGCAAATACTATGTGATATTCACAGCTCCACTTAGTATATGATAAACTATTATTGTCTATCTTGGACAATACCTCCTTTGAGTTTAGATTGGCTAGCTAAACCATATCTATTTTATCAAAGTGAGTTTTAACACCTAAGCTTTTCTTAACACATCTGTATAACAGGCGATTTTTTATATACAAAAATAGTTCAATCACTTATAAAAATATTAATGATTGAACTTATTACACCTTAAATTAGTTATGCCTTACAATATTTTTTATACTATATATTCATACTTATTATTAGAAAAATTTTATAAATCCTGTATAGTCATTTTTTCTAATTCTTTTGTGCTTTTTTCTTTAACTTTGTCACTTCCTTAAAAATAAATAGATAAATTAATAATTGCTAACATGGAAAATCTAAAGATCCACTTTCCTAAAGTTTCAGATTCAGCTTTAAATATAATAAATAAAATGACTCCTAAAACAATATTATATATTGTTATATCTATAAATTAAATAATTGTTTCAGCATTAGTTTTGATTTCAGCAACTTTATTCATTATATTTTTAGCTACTTTTATATTATCTTTAAATAATACTGAAATATTTCCAACAGGTCTAAAGGGATCCTCCATAAAAATTCTATTATCATCAATAAATCCATTTTTGACTACATGCTCAATTATTAGTTTTACAAAATGTATCTGCTTACTATTTAAATTTTCATCATTTAAAAACTCTGAAAATAATTCATTTGCTGTATTTCTATCCAATCCAACTATTTTTCTTACAAGCTTATTAACAGGCATGTCCCCGAACTCTTTTTCATAGTCTGCTTTTGTTCCAAGTTCTTGCCACATAACAGATTCTAAAGTTTGTAAATCCTGCTTTGTTAATTGTTTATTATTTTTTAGCTTATATATAGCAAGCTCATTTTCATGTTCTTTAAGGTAATATTCTACCTTCTTTCTATAATTTTTTAGATCATTAGCATTGTACATAGCTCCATGAGATTCCTCATTTATTATCATATCTTCAAAATCAGTATAATAAATTTCCTGTTTAGTTACTTCTAAATATTTTATAAGTTCTCTTAAAGCACTTCTCACTTCATCTAATTCAAATATATTTACATTTTCCCAAAATTCCGTTGTTCTCACCATATTTATAATATGTTTCTTTTCTTTAATCTGTGGTATGGTTCCAAGCTTTGATAAACTTTCCGCTGTTTCTATAATATTTTTTATTGCTCTTGTTGCATTATTTCCCTGGAGATTAGCAAGTTCTATTGTATACATTAATATATCAAATCTTTTAGCAAATTCGTCATCTTTTAATGTAGTTATTAATGGAGCTATATGTTCTTTAATCTCCTTTGTATTAACGGCTCCTAGACTTTGCCACTGGTTATTATTTTTATATTTTTCAACATATTTTAAATTCATTTTTACTATAAAGTTATCTATATTCAAATTATTCACATCCGAAATCAACTGCTTTAACAATTCATTTCTATGAGTTACATATTCTTCATCCGAATATCTTAAATCTTGCAGTTCTTTTACTAAATCAAGTTTAAGGTTAAATATTCTTTCACTTAAAGTTTGTCCTAAATTCCCCTCAAATCCTTTTGGTTTCATTCTAAAAAATTCAAAATTATTACAAAAATCAAAAATTAAAAATTTATCCTTATGTTGTCCAGCACCTAATAAATTTTTGCAAAGTCTTGTCCCTCGTCCTATCATCTGCCAAAATTTAGTTTTAGATCTTATCTTTTTAAAGAAAACAAGATTTAAAACTTCTGGAATATCAATACCTGTATCAAGCATATCTACACTTATGGCTATTTGTGGTAATTTATCTTTATCAGAAAAATCATCAATTACACTATCTACATAATTAATTTTATTATCTATAACTTTAGCATAGTTTGAACCAAGTTCTGAATACAATTTGTCAAATCTTTTTTTAATGGCTTCCGCGTGTTTATGATTTTTAGCAAAGACTATAGTCTTACCTAGCTTTTCTTTTCCTTCAATTCTTAATCCTTTTTCCATAAGTTTATTTAAAACCAAATCTATTGTACTCGAATTAAACAACCATTGATTAACGGCAGAACTTTGTATTTCTTCGCCTATATTCTCATCATTGCTAAATTTTTCTTCATATTCTTCTTTATCTTCTTCAGATAATTCATCATATTTAATTCCATCTTCCATTATTTTAGACTTAATTTCTATAGTTTCATATTCTACAAGAAATCCATCTTCAACTGCCTTATCAAATTCATAAGCATAAGTTGGAACTCCATTTTCCATATCAAAAATTCCATAGGTATTCTTGTCCACTTCATCCTTAGGGGTAGCTGTAAGACCTATTAAATATGCATCAAAATAATCAAAAATCGCTTTATATTTTTTATAAATACTTCTATGAGATTCATCAACAATAATTAAATCAAAGTGTCCACAGGTGAATAACTTTTTACCGTCCTTAGCTTTAGTATCATCAATAGCATTCATCATAGTTGGATAGGTTGAAAAAATCATTCTTGCCTCTTCTGGATTATCCTTACTATCTAATAAATTGCAAAGAGATAAATCGGGAAGCAAATTCGAAAAATTCTTTTTGGCTTGCTTAACAAGGGCTGTCCTGTCTGCTAAAAATAATATATTCTTTACCCAATTATGTCTTGTTAATACATCAACTAAAGAAATTGCTGTTCTTGTTTTTCCAGTACCTGTTGCCATAACAAGTAAAAGTTTTCTTTTTCTTCTTTCTAATTCTTCACAACATGTAGTTATAGCTTCTTTTTGATAATATCTATTAGATATTTCATCTTTTATATTTATATTTCTTAAAGCCTTTCTTTGAGTTCTTCTGTCAATCATGAGTTGAAGCTCATCTTTTTTTAAGAATCCATATATTCTTCTTTCAGAGTATCCATTATAATCATCCCAAATATATGTTTCCAATCCATTGGTATAGAAAATGACTGGTCTAAGGTTATATTGCTTTTCTAAACAATTGGCATATAATTTAGCTTGTTCACGACCTATTTTAGGATCTTTGCTTGTTTTCTTTGCTTCTATTACTGCAAGAGGTTTTCCATTATCACCATATAAAACATAATCAGCATAACCTTTTCCTACACTATTAGGCATACCAAAAAGCTCTATTTCCTCTCCAATATCTTTATTAAAATCCCAACCTGCAAGCTTAAGTTCTACATCTATATAAATTTTTCTTGTGTCAAACTCACTTATTTCATCTATATTAAAATCATAATTTTCTGTGTTATCTTTTCTCTTTTGGGTTATTTCTTTTCTAAGTTCTTGATTTTCTTTTATAATCTCTTCAAGTTTTTTATCCTTTGAACTTAATTTATCATATAAATCTTTAAGCTCATCTGGTTTTACTCTTTTTTCCTCACCTTGAAGTAAAGCATTTTCATCAAATTTTTTTTCTTTATAGTCATCTCCATAACAGTAATCAATCCAATTAATAAATTGGTATAAATTATGTAATGATAAAACAGCCTCTTCTCTTGTTATAATTTTATTAGTATGTATAGCTACATTACCTAAACTAATTATAAACTTAAGTAAAGGCAACATTTCACTATCAATAAGTTCTAAAAAACTACCACTATGTATTAAACTACTTATATTATCCCTATATGGAATTCCCAAATCCTCATCAAAACTATATACCCATTTAACCGCAAGTTCCAAAGCTCTTCTGCTTAAAATAGCTGTGGTTGCTGGGCTTACTAATATGCTTTTTTCTGCTTCAATACAAGCACCTGCAAAAGCATTAAATTCTTTTTTGAACTTTAAAAATTCAAAATTAGTACACAAAGGCCCCATCCCCTTTTTAGTAACATCTGTTATTATTCCCTATGAATATATTACCATATTCAAACAATATTTGACACAGATAATTTTCATTCTAAATCCTTTTATTCAGTAAATTAAATTTGTTCCTAATAATTTTCAAACTATCCTGTATTTCAAATTTCAATTTGTCGACTTGCTTAACAAAGTCAGCGAATTGGTTTTGAAGTTCTATTGGTGGGACTATTGCTTCTAAATTTTCTATTTGTCGCTTTGTAATTGCCTCTCTTGTTGCTCCAGTACTTGTTGCTACATCCCGTAATAATCTTTGATAACTCTCACTTGTAAATTGATATACCAAAAATATTGGTATAATATTTTTTCGACTACGTATTATGGCAACATGTTGGTTTACTCTTGCTGGAATGAATTCATTAGGGACTATACAACATCTTGCTACTGATGCTCCTGTAATATTTAGAAGAATATCACCTTCTTTAACAATTACATTATTTAGCTTTTGTGCTTGCTCATCATCAATAAAAGCTAAGTCTTTTTTTATAAATTTATTGTTACGAACATTCATACTCCTAATTAAAGGAATTCCTTCTGCTTTATAACTTGAATTCCCGCCTTTAGGTGTTGCACCAGAACCAATCTTTAAAGTAATATTCTTACATACTGCTTTTTCCCAACCTTTAATATTAGAAATTGGATCACCAAACATCTCGATAAATCTCGATTTACCATTTTACACTGTTATATCCAATAAAAGTCTATCCTATGTATTTCCTATGAGAAATCTTAACATTATTTTGGTTTACCATTGCATATTGAAGGGTTGTATCTATTTTTTGATGTCCTAAAAGATGTTGCACCTGTTCTATTGGCATCCCCTTGTCAATAGCTCTTGTTGCAAGTGTTCTTCTAAATTTATGTGGATGTACCTTATTAATATTAAGTTTTCTTCCAAGAGTTCTCATTCTAATTTCTACACCGCTAATATTTAACCTATTATATGGTTTTATTAGTGATACAAATAATGCTCTATTATCATCAAATCTACTGTTAAGATAATTTTGTAAATGTATTTTAGTTCTTGCATCAAAATAAACCCGTCTTTGTTTATCTCCTTTACCTTCAACAATACATTCCCTTTCATTAAAATCTATATCATCAATATTTAATTTTACCAATTCTCCAACACGGATTCCTGTAGAGTTTAGTAAATCTATAATTGCAAGATCACGTATTTGTTTACAATTATCACGCATTATTTCTAAATGCTCATCTGTATATATTTCTTTCACAATCTTCCCAGTTTTTATTTTATGAATTCGCCTTACTGGACTCTTTAAAATATAATTTTCATCTTCAAGCCATGAAAAAAATGTGGATAAAATTCTTCTAATATTATCAATAGTAACTTTACTACAATTACTTTTTTTATGATATTGTGCTAAATATCCTCTTAAATCCTCTGTTGTAATATGCTTAACTGGTTTATCTAATGCTTTTAACATATTTTCTATAGTTGATTTATAGTATTTAAGAGATTTTTCTGAACAACCTTCTACTCTCTTTGCACAAATAAATAAGTTGCAATAGTCTACTTCTTCATTATCTAAATTTCTGTTATTGGCTTTATCTATAAAAGCTAACCCGTTCAACTTTTTCAATAAAACCTTATGAAGCTCTTCCATTTGCATATTATTAAGTAAATTTATCATTTCCTGTTCAATTTCAACAATAAGTTTTTCCATTACAATCTTCCTTTCTTAAAAAGTTTTAGATTGTAATATTATTGCCATTTAAAAGGATTTAATTTCCAAATAAATACCACTTGATCCTCTATTTAATTAAACAATTCTCCATTGAAAGCCTTTTGCATTAATGAATTAAAGTTGTCTTCTAATTCTTTTAAACTTTTCTCCATTTCAAATTTCAATTTGTCGACTTGCTTAACAAAGTCAGCGAATTGGTTTTGGAGTTCTATTGGTGGGAAAATCAACTCATATCCTTTTACTAAATTCGTATTTAAATTAGGTTGATTTCCACCCCTCCCCAAATCTCTTAAATCATTATATAGCAATCTTAATTGATACCATATAAAATCCATATTTTCATCTTCATTAGGTAATATTGCTGCACATGCTTGATTTGTAGTTGCGTTAATTCCAAGTTTTCCAGTCATTCCACGTGTTTTACCTTGACCATACATAGCAACTAATATTGTGTCTTTTGGCAACATATTAACCGCGCTATTATTAAATCCTTCTTCTGTAATATACTCTTCTGTTTCAGTAATTACATACTCTTTTAATTCTGTAGTTTTTACCCACGGAATACTTCCATTTTCCCAATATACATTTTCTTTCCTACTTGGAGTTGCTCCAGTCTTAATTTGAAACTTATTTCCAATAGCTATCTTATCCCAACCTTTATTGTTTTGGATTGGATCACCAAACATCTCGATAAATCTCGATTTAACTAATTCATCTAAAGCTTCTATTTGATCTTTTCTTTTATCTATTAAGGATTGAGCTTTATCTAGCACATTTACTATTTTATTTTGTTTATCAACAACACAATATGGTATTTTCAATTCATTTAATTTACTTTTATTTAACGTTGCTCCCATTACTGCCCTATCTGTGTTAGTAAAATTCAAAGTTTTAATGGAATAATATAAATATTCCGGAATAAGCTTTGTATCATCTTTAATAGGGAAATTAGCAATAGCCTCATTTGTATACATATCTTCTTTCAAAATTGCAACTTTTCCTATTGATAATTTAAAACTCATAACAACTGTATTTTTAGGAACAATTTTCATATTACATTCTGATATAGCTTTTTCAGTTATTTGTTCTTTTGTTTCATTTATAAATTTATCTTTCAAATCTGAAATTGATAACCATTTTAGTCCTTTTCCCCAATAAATTTGTTTGTTTCTTGATGGTGTTTTACCTATATTTATATTACATAACTCATTTAATCTTACATATTGCATATTATATACCTCATTTTCTTTTTAAATGAAACTCCACTCACATAGGTTCGGTGAGTAAGTTGTACTAACCAAATACAAGATTTGGAGTCTCACTTACTCCTCTATCATTCTCTCTAATTCATCTATTCCCGCAGTTATTTCTTTTTCTAGTTTCCTAATTCTCTCTAGAATAACTTTAGGTTCATCATAAACTACTTCTTCGTACTCTATTTCTTTATATTTATTAACAGATAAATCATAGTTATTTTCTCTTATTTCTTCTACTGGTACAAAGAAGGATTGTTCTGTTCTTTTTCTATCTTCTTCCTTGTCCAAATTATTGAATCTTTCTATTATATCCGGTATATCATTATTTTCTATAGGATTTCTCTTATCATCTAGGGAATATCCATCTGCTTTCATATCATAGAACCAAACTTTATCTGTTCCACCAGTACCAGTTTTAGTGAATATCATAATTGCCGTAGAAACTCCTGCATATGGTTTAAACACTCCACTTGGCATACTTATTATAGCTTCAAGTTTATTGTTATCAACTATTTCTCGTCTTATATCCTTATGTCCTTTAGTTGAACCAAATAAAACTCCATCTGGTACAATTGATGCACATCTTCCACCAGTTTTTAATATTCTTAAAAATAATGCTAAAAACAATAATTCTGTTTTCTTTGTCTTACTAACTTTTAAAAGATCTGCTGAAACAGCCTCATAGTCCAAGCTACCTTTAAATGGAGGGTTTGCAAGTACTAAAGTATATTTTTCGCTATCTTTATTAGTTTCTGAAAGTGAATCTTTGTACTGAATATTAGGATTGTCCACCCCATGAAGCATCATATTCATAGCACCAATTCTAAGCATAGTTCTGTCCATATCAAATCCATTAAACATCTTATTATTAAAATGTTCTTTTAATGCTTGAACAAAAAATAAATCATTATGATTTTCTCTTAAATATTCTTCTGCTCCAACTAAGAAACCAGCTGTACCCATAGCTGGATCTACTATAATATCCTCTGGTGTTGGTTTCATCAATTCTGCCATCATTTTTATTATGTGTCTTGGAGTTCTAAATTGACCATTTGTACCTGCTGTAGCTACTTTTGATAATAAATATTCATAAAGATCACCCTTAGTATCTTTATTTTCTATTTCAAGCTTGTCTATTAAATCAACTATCTTAGACAACATAAGTGGAGTTGGTATCTTAAACATAGCATCCTCCATATATTTTGAATATGCAGATTGCTTATCTCCATGAATGTTCTTTATAAAAGGAAAAACTTCTTGTGATACTATCCTATACATTTCTCCTGCCTCAATATTTTTAAATTTACTCCATCTTAAATGTTGTTTATCACCTTGAAACATTCCTTCAAATGGCACTCCAAGTAATTCAGCATCACTTTCAGCCAATCTTTCATTTTCATCTAAATCTTTTATAAATAACAGATATGTAAATTGTTCTATAACTTCTAATGGATTAGTAATACCTCCAGTCCAAAATGTTTCCCAAATTTTATCTATTTTATTTTTTAGTTCACCTGTAATCATTATGTTTCCTCCAGTAATAATTAAATTGCTATAATTTAAAATTTCTTATTTATATATATATAATTGAATTAGATTATCCCAACGCAATTATATTATAACCTTATTTTTAAATTTCGACAAAGCTCATCTTTTCTAAAAAACAATAAAGACAATAAAACATAACTATCTCCAAGGGGTTTAAAAGTTTTGTAAAGATTAAAGGACAATAAAACATAATTATAGCCCCTAAAAACTACTTCTAATTTATATATTATTATATAGTAAAGGGACTATCCCTAATTTTATTTAAATTCAAGAACAGCCCCTCTATTTTACATTATTTATTATTATTATATACTAGCTAAATTCCCAAAATACAAAAATAATTATATAATTTCTAATACCTCTACTGTATATTTTTCACCTGGAGCATCAACTTCAACTACATCTCCAACCTTTTTGCCCTTTAATGCTTTTCCTAAATCAGATTCTATACTTATGAGCATCTTTTCTGGTTGTGCATCCATAGTGGTTACCAGTGAAATATTTGTTTCAAAATCATCTTCCACAAATTTAACTTTAGCTTTTCTATTAATCCCCAAAACTGACTTATCTTGATTTTTCTCATCAATTACAGTTGCAGTTGAAATCATAGTCAATAAATATTGAATTCTATTATCATTTTCTCTATAGTTTGCACAGGCCTCTTTATATTCTGCATTTTCTGACCTATCACCATGAGCAGCTGCTTCTAATTTTTCCTTTGCTATTTCAGCTCTTTTTTTAGTCATTCTATATTCTAATTCTTCTTTTAACTTATTCATATTTTCTTGTGTTAATATGTTTTTCATGCAAAAATAATCCTCCTCGAGATATGTTATGTTAATATTATATAATATGTAGCAAAATTACAATGAAATATTATGTTAAAATAAATCATAACTAGCCTATCACACTCTTAGTTATATCCGTTTAAATTTTAACATTAATTACTAAATAATCCAATACCTTTTATAATTTCCTGTTCCCTAAACAAACTTAAAACGGCTGCATTATAAGAGTTTAGCTTTTGCGCCTTCTTTATTTTTTTAGCATATTTTTTATTATTTGAAAATATGTAAATCATGTATCCCCATAACTCTTTCATTCTAAATAAAGCATTTTTCTCTTCATTATATAGCTCTATATATTTATTTAAAATTTCATCGTGAAACTCTTTTAATGTATCTTTATCTATAGTAATATCATTTTTTATCTCATTAATTAATCCCGGATTCGCTAATATTCCTCTTCCTAACATTACTGTTTTTATTTTTGGAAAATTTTTTATTAATTTATTATAATCATTAGTAGTAAAAATATCACCATTATAACATATAGGATTAACACTTAAATTTATAGCATCTTTAAAAACATCCAAATTAGGTTTATTTCCATAAAAATCTTTTTGTGTTCTAGGATGTATAATCAACTCTTCTATAGGATATTTATTATAAATTTTTATTAGCTCATAAAATTCTTCTGGGTTATCTTTTCCTATTCTAGTTTTTATGGAAATTCTCATATCCCTTATTTTAAATATTTCATTTAAAAATATATCAAGTTCTTCTCTTTTAGCTAAAAACCCTGATCCCCTATTTTTCGAAACAACAGTTCCAGCAGGACACCCTAAATTTAAATTAATTTCATTATAACCTAATTGTTGTAACTTTCTAGCAGTAATAATAAAACCTTCTGAATCATTAGTAAGTATTTGAGGAACTACATTAATTCCTTTATTATTTTCAGGCAAAACATCCCTTAATTCCTTAGTTTTAAGACTTCTACTTTTATTAGGCACAATAAAAGGCGTAAAATATTTATCAATATTATTAAAAAATTTATCATAAGAATTTCTATATATGTATCCTGTAATCCCTTCCATTGGTGCTAAATAATACTTCATTTGATTACTCCTTTATAAATATTCTAAAAATATATTATATCAATCTTCTTTTTTCTTATCTACTCAATATTAATTATTTAGAAAATAAAATAAATCTTTATCTGATTTAAGAAAGCTCACTTAAAAAAATAAAATTAACTTTTTCTTTTTAAAACCCTAGTCCATATTTTTTAATAATAATTAAATTTACTTTTAGATAAAATTAAACCTAAAAAAAGACCATTAATATAATATTGATGGTCTTTCCCTTTTTTTATCACCCTAAAGTATCTTTTTCCTTTTTTGTATAGTTTAATAAAATAAATTATTTACATACCTTAGGACTGCTTGCCCTTTATTTCTCTATATACTTATCGTTCAATTTTTATAATAAAAGGTTTAATACAACACTGCTTGTCCTTTATTTCTCTATATACTTAACATTACCTAAACTATCTAACTTACCTTTATCAACACCTAATTTTTCTAAACTATTTTTGTTTACATATATTTCTCTTTTATTTGTCATTTTTATTAGCATTTTAGAAATATCTTCTCCTTTTAATACTGATGCTGCCATTTCTCCTGTTTAATATCCTAATTGATAGTAATCAATTCCCACTGTTGCCAATGCTCCAGATTCTACACTTCCCTTTTCTGCTGCAATTATAGGTATTTTAGCATCTAGGGTATGCTTTGCTATTATAGGCATAGATGATACTACTAATTGGTCTGTTGGCACATATAAAACATCTATCTTATTTACTAAATTAGCTATAGTTTAGGACACTCCTATATCTCCTTGAGCATTTTTATAATCTATTTTTATATTATCTCCATCCTTATATCCAGATTCCTCAAGAGCTTTTATAATTCTCTTTCTATTATCATCTAATGCTACATATTCTACTATTTGATTTATCTATATTCAAACCTTCCTCTTTTTTGTTGTCTTTCCACAGGCTGCTAAAGTTAAAATACTAATTGTTAATAATATTGCCCTGCTAGCTTTTTCATAATATACATCCCCTTTATTATTTATATTTTCAAACTGAATATTCAAATTTTTTTAATATATTTTCTACCTTTAGATTTTTCTTTTCCATTTAAATCTAATATGATTTGTCCCTTATGCAACATAATGAGCCTATTTCCATAGTTTATAGCATCTTTTAAGTTATGAGTTACCATTAATGTAGTTATATTTTTTTCAGTTACAATTTTTTCAGTAATCTTCATAACTTCACTGGATGTTTTTGGATCTAACGCTGCAGTATGTTCATCTAAAATTAATACTTTAAGATTATTCACACTAGCCATTATCAATGCTAAAACTTGTCTTTGACCTCCAGAAAGATACTTAACTTTTATATCCAGAATTTTTTTAAATCCAAGGATATATTTGATACTACCTCCATAAAATTCTCCTTTCTATTTTTGGGTACAAAAAAAACACATGTTACCCATGTGGCTTTTAAAAAATAAAACTAAATAATATCCAAAAATCGAAAAAGCCACACAGATTATCTATGTGGCTTTCTATATATTATTATAGAAAAACTTATCTTAGCCAACATAGATACAAACCATTCAATTGTATTAACATTCGTGAATTGCGGGGTTTGTATCTATGCTAAATTTACAAGATACAAACCCTATCTAAATTGGCTATTAAAGACTACATTAATTTTTAATGTTAATAGTTTTTCCATAATTATTTCCTCCTAAAACTTTTATAAAAGTCTATCATGCAAATTTGATTATGTCAAGTGTATTTTATAATATAGAACCCCATTTTTTTCTTCCATTACTACTTCACCTAAAGCTCTAAGATGTTCCAAATGCGCATGAGCTTCTCCTGCTGCAAACCATTTTTTACTTTTAGGGAAATTATCCCAACCTTTACTTTTAATATTCCAATGAAGTTCTTTTGTTACTTTTCTTACGGTACAAGTACCAAATTTTCTTAATACTGCCTTAATTTCATCTAATCTTTCTTGATGGTGAACACAAAGTTCATTAATCCTTATGCGATGATCCTCTATTAAAAATCTGTGAGATGAAAACAAATAATCAATATCCATATTATAAACATATTTTAAATTTTCAAGATATTTACCTAACATATCACCATATTCAAATCCCCAGAATGTAATATTAGGAGTAATCTTTCCCAAAATATGATCTCCACAAAATAATATTTTATGTTTTTTCTCATAAAGCCCAACCATTCCTGGCGTATGGCCTTTCAAATCTACAATTTCAAAATTATATTCTCCAATTCTAATATATTCCCCGGGAATTGCAGGAACAAAATTTATATGAGATATAGGTCTAAACTTGAATCCTGGATTATCTTCAATATCTAATTGTTCTTCTTCTAATCCCTGCCACATTGCTCTTTGAATAGTACCGCTCCACATAGGACCGGATTTTTCCACACTACCATTTAACAAATCCCCATCGATCTTACTTATATATATGGTTAAGCCCATATCTTGAAAGTATGTAGCTAATCCTGTATGATCTGAATGCAAATGCGTTAGAAAAAGTATGGTGTTTTCAGGCTTTAAATCTAATTCTTTAAATATTTCCATCATATGTTTTTTTGTTTCTTCACAATTAAACCCTGTATCAATAATCATAGACTTATCTTTACCCTTAATAATATAAAAATTTAAATATTTTAAAGGACTATTTGGTAACGAAAGTTCTTCTAAATAAATATTTTCATATGTTTCTCTCATTTTTTCTCCTTCCCAAGTTTTTATTACTTTAGATGTTATTAATCTTATTTGTAAACCAAGACACAACTGATTCTTAAATGAATATTTTTTTGACAATCAAAACATAATACTTTTTTAAATTTCAAACCACAACTGATTCTTACTTAAATAAATATCCCTTTTGTTCAAATTATTTTACCGTATATATAAATCTTTCTAATACTTTATCTTAAGTTTATAAAAATTAATATAGGTTTGTGAATCATAAATTGTACTGGTGCAAAAATTACTTTATCTTAAGTTTATATAAATTAATATGCCAACTAAAACTTTGCTTTATTTTTCTTTAAACTATTCCCAATAATTTCTTTATATTTTATAGTATACTCCATATTTAATATCATTTAAATAAAACACTATTAAATATTTTTACCAATAAGGAGGATTATAAAATTACTTAAATGCTGTAAATTATAGAATATTCAAATCACAATTTCATCATTTATTCAAAATAGACTGTGTTGAATAAAAAATACTTTTCTATATCCAAATCATAATTTCATCTTTTATCCACTATAATTTATATATTATTAGATTTACAAGGCGGTAAAACCATTTTTAAAGTTGTAAAAAATATTATAAAAAGACAAAAGTTGTATCTATAAATTTTTAAAACCTTCACAACAAAACCATAATCTATTAAATCAAAATATAAGTAATTTATATGAAATTCTTGAATATAAATAGTAAAGTATAGAAATAAACATTACTCACTAAATAATATTTTAATTTTATATGGAGGGGCTTGAATTGAAAAAAATAATAAAAAAAGCTTCTGTTGGTATTCTAACCTTAGGTTTACTTTTAGGTATGGGATTTTCCAATCCTGTTAGTGCTCGTCCTATATGTGGATGCCCTGATCCTATAATAGAAAGTTGGAAAATAGATAATTGCAACGTACACTATGTTTGCAGAAACTGTGGTTGGAGATGGACATGGAATACTTGTAAATAAAAATTAAGGTTTATTTACCTAATATAAAAATTAAAGTTAAACTTATGTTTTATTAGGTTTAACTTTATTTTTAATTTTAAAAAACATATAAAAATGAAGATACTCTTCTTTATTTCTATAAACATCTCTAAATTTATTAACTTTATTGTTTATGATGCAATTTACTACTCGCATTTTTCATAATTATTTAATAAGTTCGCCACTTCTTTTTACTTGTTAATATGTCCTAATGTTTTCTATACCTAGCACCTATCTTTAGAAATTAATTAGATAATACAGTTAAAATAAATATAAGCTATCAGAACCTAACACCTATCTTTAGAAGTTAATTACTAGAAAGATTTGCAAATAAAAAAGCTCTAGCATTTTTGCTAATCTATCATTAAAAAAACAACAATCAATGATAACAGGAAAGCACTATGCTAGAACTTAATAAAAATTCTACTATAATAAACATCTTAAAAGATTTTATTACTGTTTAAAAAATTTTATTACTATCACTTATTTATAATTAATATTATTTATAAAAAACTCCAGTGCCTATGTGATATGGCATATTAATCCTTATAATAAAAACTTATCCTTTAACACAACAGATTAATTTATATATTACTTAATTATATTTTTTATCATATTATTTAAACAAATTTACAAATAATGTTATAACCAAAGAATTAGAAAAGTCTATTAAAAACGCCCCAACAACTGGAAGAATAAAAAATGCTTTTGGTGACATACCATATTTAGAAGTTATAGCTTCCATATTTGCTATACCGTTAGGAGTAGCTCCCATTCCAAAGCCACAATGTCCAGAACTCATAACAGCGGCATCATAATCTTTTCCCATTAATCTAAAAGTAATAAAGTATGCAAATATGAACATTAATATAGCTTGTCCTATTAATAAGATTAATAATGGTCCTGCTGTGTTTTTTAATTCCCATAATTTAAGATTTATAAGTGCCATAGATAAAAACACATTAAGACTTATATTTCCAATTATATCAACACATTTTGAATTTATCTTCCATTTATTTGTTTGTTCCCCTATATTAAGTATTATAGCTGCCACTATCATAGCATCTATATATGAAGGAAAAACTATACCGAGTTTTGTAAAAAACATCTCTAAAATAGAACCGAGCCCCATTGATATGAATATAATAGAAAATGTATTAAATAAGTTTTTATAACTCACTTCTTCATTCTCATCAGAACTTTCTTTAAAAAACTCATCTGAGTTACTTTTTAGATTATTTTTACTTATTAAGTTTTTAGCTACCGGACCACCTATTAAACTACCACATATAAGACCAAAGGTAGCAGCAGCCATAGCTGTAGTGGAAGCACCTACAAGTCCGTATTCTGATTCAAATAGGGCTCCAAAAGTAGCTCCTGTTCCATGACCACCTGTCATAGTTATAGATCCAACAATTAATCCCCAAAGTGGATCTTGCCCTATAAATTTAGCCATAACTACTCCAAGAATATCTTGTGATATTACTAAAAGAAGAGCTGCTATAAAAAACATTATTACATGAAGACCACCCTGTTTTATCATCTTAAAACTTGCTCCCAATCCAATAGTTGTAAAGAAAGCTAGCATAAAAGTCTTTTGAAGAGTTGTATCTAAAGATATAGATATAAAATCGCTTTCTGTAAAAATTAAATTTAAAATAGCAAAAACAAGTCCACCTACAACTGGAGCAGGTATACAAAATTTTTCAAGAATTGAAACTTTAGATTTTATAAGCACACCTACATAATAGAAAAATATAGCTAAGGCAGTTGTTTGAATCATATCAAGCTCTAGTGTCATAAAAACTCCTCCTTATATTGTAATGAACATTATGTTTATATGAGCATTTATGATAAAAATAAAAAAAATATTTATAAATATGAAATCTCAAATATATATTTATATAAAAGTTTCATATTTATAAATAAAATTCTTATGGATATTATATAGGATTTTCTCAAAATATTCTACTAAAATACAAAATTTTTATGATACACTATATACATCTATTTTACTAAAATAAATAATACTTTAAAATAAAAACAATTTAAAATAATATTAGAAAATATAACAATTAATTTATTATATGTAACAACAAGTTGAAAATTCAGGTAATATATTGTAATATATTGTAATATATTAAAGTATTATTATATAAGTAAGGAGGTGGTATCATTGTTTGAAAAAAGAAGTAAAGCATTTTTTACAGGTCTTATTTTAACTAGTATATACTTAATTTATGTAGTATCATATTTTTATGGAATACTAGGTAAAGGTGATACATCAGAACAAGTAGGTAGTGGACTAGCTGCTGCACTAGTAACACCTCATATAGTAGTTTTAGCTATTGGTGTTATATTTGGATGGTTAGCATTTGGATTAAATAGTTCTGGATTTGCTCTAACTGCATCTATATTATATACTGTTTCAGGAGTTATGTTTATTCCTTATATATTCTTTGTTATTCCAAGTATTATATTGGGATTCGTAGGATATGCAAACCAAAAAAATATAAACAATAAAGCTAAAGCATAAAAAAAGGTTAAAGTACATAAGAAACCTAATGTAAATAATAAAACTAATTTAAAAACTTAAATACAAATTATAAAAAATAAGACAGTCAATAGTGACAGTCTTATTTTTTTATTTATAAATATCAAGCTCTTTTTAATTTTCAAATGTAAAACCACAATATCCTATCTCATCACATCTTCTTTTCATATCATCCCATATATCCTTTTCTTTTATAGCTTCTATAGATGATGGATACAAAATATAATTTTCTTTAAAAATATGATCTCTTAAATTAAAAATTATATACTTAGAAATTTCATCCACTTTACTTTTAAATTCATCAAATTGCATTTTATCTATATTTTCTGAAAGCCTTTTTAATTCTTTTTTCCTAATCCTTAAATCATCATGCTCCATTCTCATTATTCTTGTAGGTCCTGTTATTTCTCTTTTTTCCATCTCTACAAATAAAACTTTTTCTTCTCTTTGATGATGATTTTCCGCATCTAATATATTTTCTGCTAATTTATGAAGACTATTAATTTTTTCTCTAGCTTCATTATAATTTTCACTCTTTTGAATATCTGAATTTACTTTTTCTAAATCTTCTAAGAATCTCAAAATCTTATCATGTTCATCTATTAAAGTATATACTACATGTCCCTTACTTATCTTCGTCTTTATTTTACTTAATTCATCCTTTAAAACTTCCATGTGTATATCACATAAATGTCTTAAATCTTGCGGATTCATTCCTTCTTCTATAAGTTGTTGTTCTGCTATTGATAAATCTATAGCGTCAATATCTTTTACTATATCTAAAGCTTCTTTTCTTGTTTCATCGTTAATTCCAACTTTATTTAATTTTTTTAAAACTTCCTTTAATTGCTTAATTTTTTTATTGTTCATTTAAATCATCTCCTTTAATTATCTTTTTAAAATAATTTATAATACCACACAAATCTTTAAAACATCTCAAATAATACACTATTTTCTTTGTATATATGAATAAACAAATCTTTTTCTAGACTATGAATCTTATCATAAGTTAATTTATAGCTTGCACATGCACCCTCTGGTGATTTGAAATCCCTTGTTATTTTTTCTAATTCTTTTAATATATCTCCAGCTTTATCATGTTCATCTTCTGTTTCTTTTATAAATTTATCTATTTCTTTTTTTACATTTTCATCTTTAGTCAATTCATATTTTTTTATTAATGGAAATAGATTTTCTTCTTCTTTTATTAAATGTTCTTCTAATTCTATTTTTAAAAGTCCAAATAATCTATGAACTTTTAATAATTCTTCTCCATGATGCTCAAAATGAACCTTTAATATTTTTGATAATAGTACATCTATTTCTTTAAGCTCTCTTTTTGTATAAGCATGATGAGTATCTACTATATTTTTTATAAGATTTATTGCCTTTTCTTTTCTCCAATCTATATACTCTTCATTAGATTCTACAAACTTTTCATATTCTTCATTAAGTTTTTCCATGAATTTATCTGAATTTATTCCTTTTTCTTTTAGAGCTTGTCCTAATGTATCATGTCCACCACAACAATAATCTATTTTCACCTCATTAAATATTCTACTTGATCCTGGGAATATAGAAACAACTTCCCCAAGTTTTTGATTTATATTAATAGTATTTTTCATAATAATTTCCCCCTAACTTAAAACAACATTATGAATAAATTTGTTGTTATCCTATTTAATTTAATCTTAATAATTAGATCATTCATCAAAATTATAAATAAATTTGTGACTATTATTTAAGTTACATCCATGAATAAATATTTTCTAGTCTTTAATTGGAATAAAAACTCACTATATGTCCAAAAATTTTCTTTATATTACTTTCCTTGATTTCCTGTACTTTATGGCTTTATTATATAATCTATTGAAAATTTAAAATATGATTCAAATCAAATTTTATAAAATATTAAAATGCTATGTATAAAAAATTTAGATATGATAAAACAAAATATATAAAAGTAAGAATAGAGAGATATTATTTTATGATATAAAAATTTAGGCATTATAAAACCCCATGCAAATGCATGAGGTTTTTGAACAATTTTAAAAATGCTAAGCACTTTTTCTAAAATAATCTATTCTATATATTCTTTTAGGGCATCTTTATCTTTAATTATAATTACTTTATTACCAACAAGTTTTATAATATCAAAATCTTCAAATTTAGATAACTTTCTACTTATAGTTTCTCTTGTAACCCCTACGTAGTTTGCCATTTCTTCTCTATTTATAGGTAGTTTTATTTCTATATATTCTTCCTTATTTACTCCATATTTTTCTCCAAAGTCTAATAGCATATTGGCTATTCTAATATCTGCATCATTAGTAGCTAAATTTTGCGCTAAAGTTTCTGTTTCTGCAAGTCTTTTAGTTACCTCTTTTAATATCTTTAAGGATATATCTGGGTTTCTTAATAATATCTCATCCATTTTTTGTTTTGTAAGAGTACATATTTTTACATCAGATATGGCATAAGCAGAAAAATTATAATTCTCATTATCATTAAAAAGATTTAATTCTCCAAAAAAATCTCCACTAGAAAGTATATGAATAATTTGTTCTTTTCCTTCCTTTGTAAGCTTACAAAGTTTCACTTTTCCTTCATTTATAATAACTAAAGTTTCAGATTTATCGCCTTCATTAAAAATAATTTCTCCTTTTTTAAAAGCCTTATGTCCTGTCATATTTACAATCTTTATTAATTCTTCCTCTGATAAAGAAGAAAATATAGGAACTTTTCTTGCACAAATATTGTGATGACATCTTTCACAAGTACATTTTTTCATAACAAACACCCTCTTTATTGAATATAACAAATTAATCTACATTTGCAACTATAGCTTATGCTGATATATCATTCATATAATATTACTCCTTACAAATAAATTATATTCTAACATATTTATGTCTTTAAGTATCAAAGACTTAAGGATAATTCTTATACCCCTCCAAGTGGATTCTAACACATTTATGTCTTTAAGTATCCTATCCAGATTTTAATTAAAATACAACTTGATTATATTTTATATATGAAATTTAACTTTTTATTATATACTTTTATAAAACATTATCTCCAAGAATCCTTAACCAAATATACATTAAGTTTGTATTATTGGCTTTAGCATTGTTATTTAGTTAAAATGTTATCAGAAGTGAAACAAATGAAAAAGTTAATTAAAGTTGTTGACGTTATTATTGAAAATGAAAATAATGAAATCTTGTGTGCCTTAAAATCAACTAAAATGACTCTTCCTATATCTTTTACCCTTTACTTACTTATCATGTGTAACTATACCATTTCCACTTACAGGTATGGTGTCTCCTAGATATTTAGGTTTAGATTTAATTAAATTAACATTAAAATAGTCCTTTACTCTTGCTGCAATTTCTCTAGTTTTATATTTATCTATTCCCCAATAATTTCTTTTATCTGAATTTACTCCATAAGCATCCAATCCAAGTTGTCTTGCTATATACACAGCCCTCATAAGATGGTATTGTTGAGTTACAATTATTATTTTTTTAGCTTTAAAAACCTCTTTTGCTCTATACATACTTTCATAGGTGCTAAATCCAGCATGATCTAAAAATATATCCTCCTTTTTAACACCTTTCTTTTCAGCAACTTTCTTCATTGCATTTACTTCATCATAATTAGCCTGTCCATGATCTCCACTAAATAATATTTTTTTAGATTTGTTATTTTTATATAAATCTATTCCAACTGCTACTCTATCCTCTAACATATCACAAAGTTTACCATTTGGCTTTACATAAGCTCCCAACACTAAAATCGCCTCTGCTTCTGGAACATCTTTAGAATTTACAATGTACTTTTCGCTTTCTGACCTTACCCTAAAATCAATAAAAAATATTGCCGCTGTTCCTATTAAAACTATTGCCATAACAACCATTAATATTCTTTTTATCTTATTTTTCAAAATTTTGCCCCCTTTAAAATACCTTTCTTTTTTTATAATATCTTTCTTTTAATGATAACTGCTACTTCATACATTAATTTTTGAGGATTCTTTTTAAAATCCTCTAACCTCTCAGATTTTTAATATAGAAACTTTAGTTCTTCTTATTAAGTTTGTTCCATTTTGAAGAAAAGTTATTATATCTTGTAATACAAAATTAAAATTATAAATTTCTTATCCCTTTTACTTAAATACTTATTTAATTATTTTTCCTTTTGAAACATAAACCAAGTTATCCGTTAAATCCTTTTTTATCTTTATTCTTTGCCTTGTATATATATTACAGCAACTACAATAACTTAAAGTACTTACCCTTCTTGTTTTACTATCAAAACTTAATTTTAGTTTTTTGCTATATTTACCACAGTTTGCACATCTAGACCTTAATTTAGTCTTGTCCAACATTTCAAGAGAAATCTTTAAATTTAATGAATCATAAAAATAATTTAAATTATTAATTATGTAATTTTCTATTTTAGATTTATCAAACAGTTCTCTAAAAACATCTACTGTTAATTTAGAATCATCCAGTGCTTGATGAAATGTATCCGTTGAACAAACTATATTTTCCCTATTTATTATGTCATGTAAACTTACTCGTCTATTATAGTGTAAAATTTCACAACAATATTTTTGAATATCAATATATGGCACAAGAAGAGAATCTACTTTATAATTTGGATTATAATACTCTATATTTTTCTTTAAAACTTTAATATCACTATCACACCACGAACACAATATATAATCTTTTCCTATCCATTTTTTAAAATACTTTAAAACCTTATTAAAATTAAATCCATATTCTAAATCTTCATTGCTAATTCCTGTAAGCTCTATTATTCGTGGATTTAATTTTTTATAAATAGTAGGCTTTATATATGCTCTAAAATTATCTATGCACTCTAATTTATCATTTAACTTTATAGCACCAATTTCTATTATTTCATCAAAAAACTTTGTCCTTTTATTAAATTTTTTATAATAATTAATATTGTTTTTTATATTTTTAAAACTATTCCATTCTAAATCAAAAATAATGTAATTCATATTTATCACCTACACAAATATTTAAGTTTTATTATCTTTTTAAGTTCAATAATTACTGTAGTAAGTGGTGAAATAATATATAATTACTATAGATTCCCTATTATTTATGTTTAATATCATTTTAAAATATTTAGGTAAAATTATCAAATTTAGTTATATAAAATAATGTTTTCAAGTTATGTGTAGTTTTTATAAGCAATTTGAATAGAAAAATATCAAAATTACACTCTACATTTAATTTCTAAGATTCAAATATAGTAAAGATATTTATATATAATAAATAAAATTATAATTCATAAAGAAAATAGATGAACAATTAAACTTATTTGTTCATCTACTGAATTATCCAGAATATAAAGAAAGGTATTATTTCATTATAAAAATAAACTTATATTTTCCATAACTTAAATTCCTAATTTCTTTTATAGCTCAACAGTATAAATATCCTTTTTTCATACCACAACCATTAGTACCTTTTTTAAATCATTGCCTTCAAGTTCCTCTTTTACCATCTTACTTTCAGCATAGCCTTTATTATTTTCATCTTCACTTTTTATAAAATAAGTGCTGTCTACTCCTAAAAGGTTAAGTAGCATCATTTTTATATTTTTTTCATCTATTTTTATTAAATCTCTATTAGATAAATCCTCTAATATGTTTTTCACTAATTCTATTAAAGGCTGAATATTTCCATTCATTCTCATTTCATTAACAGCGATTCTTATATTTTGTAGTTGTATATTATAATCTTTGTTTAATCTTTGGAAATATTGTTCCCAATATATTGTTCTTATTACGTAGTTGGGTATCATTAAAACTGTTCCAAGTGGTCCTTGCTCCTTTATTGTAAGCATTCCAAGGTAAAATAATAGTGATTTAAAATTTTCTTTTACACTATACATAGTATGAATATTGAATCTATCTACTAACATAGTTGAAGTTTCCCCTGTGGTCATTATTTCCTCTAATGCTTCTCTATCATTAAAATTATAAGCTAATTGATTAACTTTTCCATAATCGGGTTTCACATTATTATCTATCATTTCTGCGCTCATATTCTCCATGGGCAATATAAAAAGACTTTTACCAAACCTTCTAGGTCTTATAAAAAAATTATAAGGAGCATATCTATCTAATAACTCTAGGTTTTATTTTGATAAGATAATCCTCCTCTCTTAAAATTTCAAAATTAGAAATACCATAGGGTATTCTTTTCATTTATTCTCACTCCTCATTTAATTTAATCTATTCCTCACCAATCTTTTTTTAATATTAAATTTTCTTTATTTTATTTATAGTATACTCTATATTTAATAACATTTGAATATACGGCAGAGTTTTATAGGGATTCTAAAAATGTTCTTGCGGCTGGGGATAATGATACACTTTTCAAATAACAAAATCCTATATTACGCTTAGGGATAGGTTCCTTAGTTTTTACCTCAAACAAAATTTTTTCTTTTAAATATTCTAATGAAAATTCTTTCACAACACAGGCTATTCCTAAATTAATCTTTGCAAATTGTAATAACAAATCATGAGCACCAAGTTCTATTTCTGGACTAATCTTAACCCCTTTTGACAATAAATAATTTTCTACATATTGTCTTGAATTAGATTTGCTATCTAATAATATAAGAGGCATCTTTGATATTTCTATAAAACTTAAAGGCTCAGATATAGCTTTATTAAACTTTTCTCCACAAACAAATATGTCCTGTATTTCCATACACTTTTTAAATTCCAAAGCTGAGTCTTCTATTGGTAAGTTACAGATAGCCAAATCAATATCCCCTGTTTTAACCAAGTTACACAACTCTACAGTAGTTCCATTTAATATTTTCAATTTTACATTTGGATACTTTATGTGGAATTTTTCTAAATAAGACAGTAAAAAATACTTAGAAGTAGTATCTCCTACTCCTATTTTTAGATCTCCTATCATAAGATTTTTAGAATCTAACATCTTTTTTTCTCCTGCTTCTATTAAACTTATAGCAGAAGTTACATATTCAAATAAAATTTCACCCTCATTAGTTAAAATAACACCTTTTGGAGTTCGTGTAAAAAGTCTTATACTAAGTTCTTTTTCTAACTGCATTATAGATTGGCTTACTGCCGGTTGTGTCATATATAACTCCTTAGCTGCCTTTGAAAAACTTTTACACTTTCCTACACAACCAAATACTCTATATAAATCTAATTTGCTTATCATATAAGCCCTCCTTATACCCACTATATATACTATTTATTTTACTTATATCATGAAAATGTTGTATATTACAAGTATAGGAAGTAAATTTAATTCAAAATTTTTTTGAAGTTAAGGAGAGATAAATTTGGAAAGAGTAGTTGGAACTGTTGTTAGAGGTCTTCGTTGCCCTATTATTAACGAAGGAGATTGTATAGAAGATATCGTTGTTGATAGTGTATTAAAGGCTTCTGAAGTTGAAGGATTTAAAATAAATGATAAGGATATTGTTACTGTAACAGAATCTGTTGTTGCTCGTGCTCAAGGCAACTATGCTACAATAGATCAAATTGCAAAGGATGTAAAATCAAAATTTGGTGATGATACTATAGGAGTAATATTCCCAATACTAAGCCGTAACCGTTTTGCTATATGCCTTCGTGGTATTGCAAAGGGTGCTAAAAAAATTGTTCTTATGCTTAGTTATCCATCTGACGAAGTTGGTAATCATCTTGTTGATATAGATATGTTAGATGAAAAAGGAATAAATCCTTGGAGTGATGTTTTAACTGAAAAACAATTCCGTGATTATTTTGGAGAAGTTAAACATACATTTACTGGAGTTGATTACGTTGAATACTATAAATCTTTAATTGAAGAATACGGTGTTGAATGTGAAGTTATATTCTCAAATAATCCAAAAACTATTTTAAACTATACAAAAAGTGTTCTTGCTTGTGATATACACACAAGATTTAGAACTAAAAAAATACTAAAAAACAATGGCGGTGAAAAAATATACAGTCTTGATAATATACTAGCTTCATCTGTTGATGGCGGTGGATTTAACGAAAACTATGGTCTTTTAGGTTCAAATAAATCTACTGAAAACACAGTTAAATTATTCCCTCGTAACTGTCAACCTGTTGTTGATGCTATTCAAACTAAACTTAAAGAAAAAACAGGTAAAAACGTTGAAGTTATGATTTACGGAGATGGAGCATTCAAAGATCCTGTAGGTAAAATATGGGAACTTGCTGACCCAGTAGTTGCACCTGCTTATACAAAAGGACTTGATGGAACTCCAAATGAAGTTAAATTAAAATACCTTGCAGATAATGACTTTGCTCATTTAAAAGGTGATGAACTTAAATCCGCTATATCTGAATATATAAAAAATAAAGAAGATGATCTTGTAGGTTCTATGGCATCTCAAGGAACTACACCAAGAAGACTTACAGACCTTATAGGTTCACTTTCTGACTTAACCTCTGGAAGTGGAGATAAAGGTACTCCTATAATCTTTATACAAGGTTATTTTGATAATTATACTAAATAAAAATATGTAAAAAATTTCATTCACATAAAATTATAATAATACTACAATATTGTTATGCTGCTTTTAATATAAAATGAAGATGTCGCAAAATAAATTTAATTTTGAGACATCTTCATTTTTTTATTCATTTAAAAATTATCTATATTGACTATTATTTTTTATCTATGTAATTTTAGTTTTGTCTTATCAATTAAAGACACTAAAAATCCAATAATGCATGCTATTGCTGCTATAGAATATACCCATCTCATACCATAGATGAATACATCGCCTCTTCCTTCCACATAATTTAATACTCTATAACCTAATTTATAACTCATTCTGTTATACAATATAGTAGTTGAAAATGAAACTCCAAAAATAAATCCTAAGTTTCTAATAAGAGCATTTACACCACCTGCTATTCCTAATTTAATTTTTTCAACTGATGACATAACCAATGAATTATTAGGAGATTGGAACAATCCATTGCCTAATGCTACTACAGATAACAACAATGTAATCATTAAAAATGTTGATTGTTCATTTAAAAATGCCATACAAAATAATCCAATAGATGCCACTGCAATACCTGCTAATGTAAGTTTTTTACTTCCCATTTTATCTGATAAATATCCACTTATTGGAGCTACAACACTTAAAACAATAGGATATGCCATCATTATAAATCCTGTTTTTGCTGGTGATAATTTTAATACATCTTGAAGATAAAATGGTTGTATTATGTTTATACAACTTATTCCTATAAACATTACAAAAGCACTAAATATATTAACAGAAAACACTCTATTTCTAAATATTGATAAATCCAACATAGGGTTTTCAATTTTTAATTCTAGCATAATAAATACAATAAAACATATTAATGATATTATAAATGATATTATTATATTAATATTATTATATCCTATTTGCTGCCCTTTAAGCATTGCCCAAAATAAAGTAACTATACATATAATAAAAAGTATTGCTCCTTTAATATCTAAAGATTGATCACTTTTCACCTCATCTTTAGGCAAATATTTCATTGCTGCTATAAATGCTATTAAACCTATAGGAACATTAATCAAAAATATATATTCCCAACTTACTACTGATATTATTAATCCTCCTAAAGGAGGTCCAAGCAAAGTTCCAAGTGCAACAGATGTACCAGAAATTCCAAGTGCCCTTCCTCTTTCATTAGGTGGAAATGTATGTGTTATAATTCCTTGACTTGTAGACATAGTCATTGCTGCACCTATAGCCTGAACAATTCTTGAAAATATTAAAAAATTAAGCGTAGTTGATATTCCACATAAAAAAGATCCTAAAACAAATATTATAAATCCATATTTAAATACATTTGTTTTTCCTTTTATATCCCCTAATCTTCCAAATATAAGTATAGCTGCAGAAATTACTATAAGATAACTTGTAACTACCTGTTCAATACCTGCCATAGACGTAGAAAGTTCTTTTGCCATAACTGGTAATGCTACATTTACTATACTACTATCAAGACACGCCATAAATGGTGACATAATTACTATAGCAAGTATTATCCAATTATTTTTATATGTATTAGTTTCTTCTTTAGTTTTATTAATCATATATAAAATTCCTCCTCTTTAGTTTTATTAGTCTTTAACCTTAAGAGCCTTAATATTCATATACATATTTTCCAGTAAATATTCTGCTGTTTCTTTCTCCTTTTCCGTTAATCCATCAGTTATAATTTGTAACCAATCATCTAATATCTCCCTAATTTTAGGAACAACAACTTTGGCCTTTTGTGTAAGATATAATTTATATGCTCTTGCATCTTTATTATTTATAATTTTTTCTACATATCCAAGTTCTATAAGCCTTTTTATAGCTCTAGCAGAAAGAGCCTTATCTACCTTTACACGATCACTTAAAACCTTTTGATTTATTCCTTCATCCTCATATAATGTCAAAATAAAAGGATATGTCCCTGAACTTAACTCATATTTTTTTAAAGCTTCATCTAAATATCCCTGCGATGCTCTGTATATCATTGCTATATATTTGTTTAAAAAATTTCTTTTTTCCATCCATATTCCCCCTATAGTTGACTTATCAACCGTTTTTTACAATATCACAATATAGTTGATTCGTCAACTATATTACAGGCTATATATAACTTTTATTATAAGTTTAAACTAGGGCTGTCACACTAATTTTTTAGTGGAACATCCCTTTAAAATTTTTTGTGTTTTACTTATTAATTTTATCTCCTACAGAGCATTTATTCATTAATTTTTAAGATAATATTCAAAAAATTATAAAACCAACCTGTAAAAATTTGCTATAGTTTTAAGTACTAAATAATCTATATATTAAATATTTTATAATTTATGTTATAATTTACATATAATACAATTAAACCGTATATAGTCATTAAATAATAATGACTATTTAAATGAACAATAAATATATACTTATAACAACCATTAGTAAAAAAATAAAGTGAATTATTATGAATATTGAAAAACTTGGAAAACATTAGAGAAAACAATTTTTAATAAAAAAGAAGAAAACAGCAAAAAGATTAATATTAATCAAATAGGTTCAACAGAAATATTTAAAATAATCTTTAATAAATTATTTCATGAGGAAAAATATAACGAAGCAGAAAAAAATCCTAATTTATCATTTTACTTTAAATATTTACTATAAGTATATATTTATATTTTAAGGGTATAATTTTAAAAAAATACTTAAGGAGATATAATAATGGCAAAGTTATTTTTTAAAAAGTTTTTAAAAAGTTTATTCTCAGATACTTTTGAAGTTCAATTTTGGGATGGAACAACAGAAAAATTTGGTGAAGGAAACATAAGATTTAAAATAATATTAAATGAACGCATATCCAAAAGTGATATTTTAAAAGATCCATTTTTAACCTTTGGCGAAGCATACATGAATAATAGTATAGATTTCCAAGGTAATGTTCAAGAAATTATAGAATCAATTTATAAAAATAAAGATAGCTTCCTACACAAAGCTTATCTATTTGAAAAATTATACAAAATTAAGCCACACTCTATAAAAAACAGTAAAAATGATATACAACATCACTATGACCTAGGTAATGATTTCTATAAATTATGGTTAGATGAAACCATGAACTATTCTTGCTCCTACTTTAAATCCAAAGATGATTCACTATACCAAGCCCAAATAAATAAGGTTGACTATATATTAAAAAAATTAAATTTAAATTCAGGACAAAAACTATTAGATATAGGTTGTGGCTGGGGAGATCTTATAATAACTGCAGCAAAAAAATATAATGTTAAATCATTAGGAATAACTTTAAGCAATGAACAATTTTATAAAGTTAATGAACGAATAAAAGAAAATAATCTTGAAGGTCAAGTAGAAGTTAAATTATTAGATTATAGAGAACTCCTAAAAACTGGTGAAAAATTTCATAGGATTTCTAGTGTAGGAATGTTAGAACATGTAGGAAGAAAAAATATTCCTCTTTATATGAATAACATTAGTGAACTTTTGGAAGAAAAGGGTGTATGCTTACTTCACTGCATAACAGCTCAAAAAGAATGTGAAGGTAATCAATGGATCAAAAAATACATATTCCCTGGTGGGTATATTCCTTCTATAAGAGAACTAGTTTATAATATGGCTGAAAATGACTTACATTTAATAGACTTAGAAAGTTTACGCCTACATTATTGTAAAACCTTAGAATGCTGGGCTAAAAACTTTGAAAATTCCTTAGATGAAGTTCGCAAATTAGGCTTTGATGATAAATTTATTAGAATGTGGAGATTATATTTAAATGCTTGTGCTGCTTCATTTCATTATGGAGTAATAGATTTACATCAATTTTTATTAACAAAGGGATTAAATAATGAAATTCCTATGACAAGAGACTATCTATATAAATAAAAAATATAAAATAATATCTAAAAATAACTTTAATTTTAAAAACATTGATATAAATAATATCTAAAAATGACCTTAATTTTAAAAACATGAGTATAAATAATATCTAAAAATGACCTTAATTTTAAAAACATGAGTATAAATAATATCTAAAAATAACCTTAATTTTAAAAACATAAATATAAATAATACATTTATAAAATAATTTATTTTGCTAAGTAGTTCTTAATTTAATCCTATGAAAAATTTTTACTCAGTAAAAGCACCTTATCTGCCTTCATTACTGGCTCCTCACCTCCTGTAAGGAATTATAAAAATTTTTAATTTCTTTAAATTAAGAACTACTAATTTTTATTAATATGCTTACTACATATATTATTTATATTTACTATATTAAAATTAAGGCTATTTTTATCCCATAATTACCCGCTCTAATATTCCCTTCTTTTTCAAAGTGGAAGTAAAGAGAAGTTACGTTCCTGTCTAACTGAAATATTTCTTCTTCAAAGTAATTATTATTAGAGTAAAGAACAGTTACATCCCTATATAACAGTTTATAAACTTCAGGAAAATAAAGACTACCTCTCAAGCCACGAACTCTATTTATCTTGAATTATCATCCTATTACATAATTAACCATTTATGCTGCCTTTATAAAAATTAATAGGTTTATGCCTTAACCCTACATTTAAAACTAACCCCATTGCTACAAAATTAGTAACAAGTGATGAACCTCCATAACTAATAAATGGCAAAGGTATACCTGTAACAGGCATAATACCAATACACATCCCAATATTTACAAAAGTCTGAAACATAAGCATACTAGCAACTCCAACACAAATATAACTTCCTAAATTATCTTTAGAAGATTTTGCTATTGAAATGCATCTTAAAACTATAATTAAGAAAAGTAATAATAAAATCACACTTCCTATAAAACCTAGCTCCTCACTAACCAAAGCAAATATAAAATCCGTATGTTTTTCAGGTAGAAAATTTTGTGCATGAGTTCCTTTAAATAATCCTGTACCAAAAAGCTGCCCAGAACCTACTGATATTTTGGATTGAAGAACATGATATCCTCCACCTGTAGGATCTGAATCAGGATTAAGAAAAACTAAAATTCTATTTTTTTGATATGCTTTAAGTATATATTGCCAAGCAATAGGTATAACAATGATACAAGACAAAAATCCTCCCAGAATATATTTATAATCTATGCCACAAATATATATCATTGTGATAGTAATAAAAAGAAAAGATAGAGCAGTTCCTAAATCAGGTTGTATCATTACAAGTATAATAGGCACTCCCACAAAACAAAGTGCTGAAAATAAATATTTTACTTTATTTAAATTATCTTTTATTAATTCAAGAAATTTAGCAAAAGTAATAATAAATCCTATTTTTGCAATTTCCGATGGTTGTATCCCAATACCTCCTATTCGAATCCATCTTTGTGCTCCCCATTGCTCTTTTCCCGTACCAAGAAGAATAACTCCTGCCAATAATAGAAAATTAAATATATAAATAATCTTATATGCACGTCCAATATTTCGATAATCTATGTAAATTATTATAAACATAAAAATTAATCCAATAATAAGAGATAAAATTTGAGTAATAATATATTTTTTCCCATCTTCAAAATTAGATGTTGCGCTACTAATCATAAGAATCCCAAACAATGATATAAAAATTACCATAGCCAATAAAAAAACATCAAAATATTTTATATGCCTTTTTAAATTAAAAGATTTCTTAAAATCAATATTTTTTATCCTAATCAATAGTACACCAACCTTCTAGATTTCATTAAATCCAGTTAATTTAATAAATCTGTTTTTTCATTCTCTTACATAAAAAATCTATATAAATTATAAATTTCTAAGATTAATTTTTTTTAAATTTTAAAAATTAATCTTAGAAATTTATAAAATAATAATATATAAGCAAGATTTATACCGCCTTATAAGTAAATAAAATTTATTATAACATTAACTTTTTTAAAATTAAATGAAAATAAATTAAATTCACAATTTATTTACCTACTTTTAAGAAATAATTTAATATATAAAATAACTTTTATTAATAGATACTATCAGCTATTGCAATAACCTTTTCAAAGGTTATTTAAAAAAATTATTGAATATTATTATTAAAGAAACGTAATATTTCATAAATTAAACAAATTATATATTTTTATACATAAGTTAAATGATATAAATTAATTTATAAAATCTAAATGATATATTATAAGGAGATGAAAATTATGAATATTAAAAGCAATTTAAATCAACTTATATTAATAGGCTTTTTAGTTATGTTTTCATCTCAAATATACATAAAATTATTTGTAAATTATTTCAATATATCTTTTGGCATTATAATTTTAATAATACTACTATATATGATTGAAATAGATAATAAGGTAATGATAGCCCTCACCTCTTCTTTTCTTGTGTATCTAATGAGAATCTCAGTTTATTTCTTGGAAAATAATCAAATAAATTCTGCTCTTAAACTAGGTATAATAAATCATTTTCCTGAGTTTATATTTTATTTAGTCTATGTAACTATATATTTTATCACTATTAAAAATAAAAATTTAAATTCTCTTTTATTTAAACTTATTGTTTGCGACTTCTTTGCTAATTTTACTGAAATGTCCATTAGACATACCATATATTTAGAGAATTTCAACTTTAATATAATTATAGGATTACTGTTTGTTGCGTTTTTAAGATCCACATTAATATGGATTATGATAAATTTAATGATTAGATATAATACTACACTTCTAAAAAAAGAACATACTGAAAGATACATAAAACTTTTAGCAGCAAATTCTATTTTAAAAAGTGAAATTTATCTTATGGAAAAATCTATGGATAATATAGAAAATGCAATGGGAAAATCTTATAAATTGTACATGGATGCAAGTCAAAAAGATTTAGATGATAAATTTAAAAAAGAAATTATGGAAATTGCAAAAGATATACATGAAATAAAAAAGGAATTTAATTTAATAGTCAGAGGTGTTAACGAATTAACAAATACAAAAGAACTTAAAGATAGTATGACCTATTACGAAATTATAGACATATTAAGGCATATGATAAATATAGAAATAAAAAATACAAATATAAAATTCAAAATCCAAAAGGGCGAAAACTTTACTACTATATACCACTATTATCTCATGTCAATATTTAGAAATGTAATTATCAATAGTATTGATTCTTTAAAAAATAGTCATTCTGGTTTAATATGTTTAAATCATTATAATAAAATTATTAATAATATAGATGGACATTATTTTGAAATTATAGACAACGGTATTGGAATAGCCAAAGAAGATATAAAATATATATTTAATCCAGGATTTTCTACTAAAATTAATTTTGATACAGGTGATATAAATAGAGGATTAGGATTGAGTATAGTAAAGGATATAGTCGAAGACAAACTATATGGATTCGTAAAATTAACATCCTCAAAAGGTAAAGGTACAAAATTTATGATTTTTATACCCAAGGACAGTTTAGAGGGGGGAAGAATTTGAGAATATTAATAATAGATGATGATATAAATGTTCATAAGATTCTTAATAAAATAATAAATCATGAATGCTTAGGAGAAGTAATAAACTCTACTGCTCTAAATGGAGAAATTGGAGGATTTTTAATAGAAAAAGAAAAACCTGATATTGTTATTGTAGATCTTTTAATGCCAGACAAAGATGGTTTAACTTTAATTAAAGAATATAAAAATAAATATCCTAATATTAAATATATAATGCTATCTCAAGTATCTTCTAAAGATATGATAGCTAAAGCCTATAAAAATGGTATTGAATTTTATATAAGTAAACCTATAAATGCAATTGAAGTTAAATCTATTTTGAAAAAAGTAATTAATAATGAAATTATGAAAAAAAAATTGGGAAATATAGATTCTATATTAAAAAAAGATAATAAAGATAATTATGTAACTAATATTAAAAGTTTAATGAATAAACTAGGTATATTAGGTGAATCAGGCTGTGATGATATAATAAAAAGCGTAGAATATATAATTCAAAATGATTCCAAAGAATTCTATACTCTTAAAGAATTATTTAAAAAAATATCAAATAAGCCTAAGTCTATAGAACAAAGAATAAGGAGAACAGCCTTTGTAGCTTTAAACAATATTGCTAATTTAGGACTAGAAGATTATATGAATGATACTTTTGTAGAATTTTCAAATTCTATTTTTAGTTTTGAAGAAGTAAAAAAAGAAATGGATTATATAAGGGGAAAATCTCAAGAAAAAGGCTCTGTTAATGTGAAAAAATTTTTACAAGGACTAGCTTATTACATTAATAAACAATAAAAATAGATTCTAAAAAGTTGTTTTTTACTCTAAATACTAACTTATTACATTAGTAAATAAGCCCTATTTTAAATTGTTATAATTATAACAAAATACTTTTTGAAACTTTCCGAAACTTTTTGAAATTTAGATAGTATAGTCAAAATAATCAATCAATTCTGATAATTAATCAAAAGCTTAAATCAAGGGAGGTTTCATGTTGTGGAAATTTTAAAAGGAATGGGCTTATTGTTATTTACACTAGGATTATTTTCATTATTTAGCTTTAAAGCTCCTAAAGGGAGTAAAGCTATGTCAGGATTAGCTAACGCAGCAGTAGCTACTTTTTTAGTAGAAGCTATTCATAAATATATAAGCGGAAATTTTTTAGGTTTTGCTTTTTTAGGCAAAGTTGGCTCTGTATCAGGGTCTATGGGAGGAGTAGCAGCAGCTATTTTAGTACCAATATCTATGGGAGCTAATCCACTTTATGCAGTAGTAGCAGGTGTAGCCTTAGGTGGATATGGAATACTTCCAGGATTCGTATCTGGTTATATTATAGGACTTATAGCACCTATATTTGATAAAAAATTACCAGAAGGACTAAATACTATAGTAGGAGCTCTTTTAATAGCTCCCCTAGCAAGATTTATAGCAATGGGAATAGATCCTGTAGTTAACGCCACATTAGTTAATATTGGTCAGATGATATCCATAGCAGCTCAACAATCACCATTAATTATGGGATTTTTACTTGGTGGAATAATGAAAGTTGTATGTACTTCACCATTAAGTTCAATGGCAGTTACAGCTATGCTTGGTCTGCAAGGTCTAGCTATGGGTATAGCAGGTATAGCCTGTGTTGGAGGCTCCTTTACAAATGGTATAATTTTTAAAAGACTTAAATTAGGTAATAAAAGTAATATAATAGCGGTAATGTTAGAACCACTAACTCAAGCTCCTATAGTAACTAAAAATCCTATTCCTATATATGGATCAAATATTTTAGGTGGAGGATTAGCAGGCCTTTCAGCAGCATATTTTAATATAATAAACAACGCTCCAGGTACCGCATCTCCTATTCCAGGATTACTAGCACCCTTTGGATTTAATGATCCTAAAAAAGTTTTTATAGCTATTATCTTCGCTATAGTCGGAGGTACTATTGGTGGACTTGTTGGATCAGTTGTTTTTAAAGACTTTGCTAAAAAAGATTACAAATCAGATAAAATTCCAGTTAATGAAATTAATAAATCTAATAATAATATTGTTGATAAAACTGTCACAGAAATTGCTACTGATACTAGCAATATCAATATTGATACTTTAAATTCTAAAGGTGAAATTTTATAAATATTTTTAATACAGTAAAATTGGATAATTGAACTAAAAAACAAAAAAGTAAATATCTTTTATATTTTCTTAGATTACTCAAAACACTGATACTGTACAATCAAAACTATTTATTAAATACTTTTTTATTTTGTTACATTATTCAAAAACCCTATGAAAACACATAGGGTTTTTGAATACATTAAATTATATTAATTCTTAATAGGTAACCTTACTTCAAATGTAGTACTGTCATTATCGCTATAAGCTGATATGGTTCCTTGGTGTAGTTCTATAATATTTTTTGTTATTGCAAGTCCAAGCCCAGAACCTGATATATTACTATTTCGTGATTTCTCTATTCTATAAAACCTATCAAATATATATGGTAAGTCTACTGTTGGTATTGATTGACCATAATTTATAATTTGAATTACAGCCATACTTTCTTCACACCTCGTTACTACATCAACATAATAACCATCTTTCCCATATTTGATTGCATTAGATAATAAATTTTCAAATGCTCTTACTAATTTTCCTGCATCTGCATTTACTATTAATTTATCCTTTGAAAAATTAATTCTTGATTCCATATTTGCACTTTTAAATTGATATTCAAAATAAGCAACTACTTGCCCTAGTAATTCTACTAAATTAATATCAACTTTCTCTAAATTAATAGTATTATTTTGCATCTTAGTAAGTTCAAATAAATCATTTATAAGCAAATTTAATCCCTTAGATTTTTCATATGCTATATTAACATAATACCTAAGTGCTACCTCATCTTTATATTGATCATTATCAATAAGCTCTAAATACCCCATTATTGAAGTCAATGGAGTTCTTAAATCATGAGAAACATTAGTTATCAAATCATTCTTAGTTTTTTGTGCATTTCTTTCTGCTACTGTTATATCTTTAAGTTGTTTTGATATATTATTTATATTTTCTGCTAGATTTTTAATATCCCCTTTTGCGTTAACTTGTATAACTCTATCTAAATCGCCATTAGCCATTGTTTCAGTTTCTTCTATAATAGCTACAAAATTTTTAGCTTTTCTATAAGTTATGACGAAATAGAACATTGAAAATAAAACTGCTCCAACTATTATATTAAGATATTTACCAACTATTTCATGTTTAAGCCTTCCCCAAAACATCCAAAAATAAAAAGCAAATTCGTTATTAAATTCCACATATAAATAGTTTAATATTTTCTTACTTATATATGCTGTTATGCAAGTTAATATTAAAGCTATTAATATATCTGCCAATGATAATAAAAAATTTTTATATAACCTCTTATTTCTCAATTTTATACCCAACTCCCCACACAGTATGAATTACCTTGCTACCCTCCATATATTTTTCTATTTTATCCCTAAGTCTACTCATATGTACCATAACAGTATTATTAGATTGATAATATCTTTCTTTCCACACCTTTTCAAAAATTTCTTCTGCACTAAAAACCCTTCCTCTATTACTAGCTAATAAATATAAAATTTCAAATTCCCTTGCTGTTAAATCTATATCATTACCATCTATCATCACCTTGTGTTGCTTCTTATCTATAACCATTGATTCAATTCTTATTATATTATCTGCAGTTTGCATTTTAGTATTTAAAAAATATGCTCTTCTAAGTAACGCCCTTATCCTAACTGTAAGTTCTAAGTGATTAAAAGGCTTGCATACATAATCATCTGCACCAGTCATAATACCTTCTATCCTATCCATATCCTCTACTTTTGCACTTAGCATAAGAATTGGTATGCTATACTTTTCTCTTGCTCTTTTGCAAACTTCTAAACCATCCATATCAGGCATCATTATATCTAAAACCATTAAATTAACTTCTTCTCTTTCTAATATTTCTAAAGCTTCTTTTCCACATTTTGCTTTAAATACATTATACCCTTCATTTGTAAGATTTATTTCCAATAAATCTCTTATTTCCTTTTCATCATCTACCACAAGAATATTGTTGTTCATTTTATCCTCCAATTATACAATCATTTACCTAAGTATTCCTCCAAGGTAATTTTGTTATCATAAATATATTTAGCAGCTTCTTTTCCAACATATCTAATATGCCAAGGTTCATGTTCTATATTCGTTATATTTTTCTTTCCTTTTGGATATCTTAAAATAAATCCAAATCTATAACAATTTTTCTTAAGCCAATTTGCTTCTTTTGTTCCTTCTACAAAATATCCATCTTTATTAGTAATATCAATACATAGTCCTGTTTGATGTTCACTAAATCCTGGCTTAGCTACATATGCATCTGCAAGTTTTTTCCCTTGGGATTTTACTCTATTTTTATAAATATTTTTTTGTGATCTATAAGATCTATAGCCTGAGTTACCAAGTAATATTATCCCTTCTTTTTTTGCTGTATTTACCAATTCTTCTAATGGCTTTACAATAATTCCTGCTATATGTTTTTCTTCATCATCTGATCTATCTGAAAATGGTATATCGGGTATACTTAGTCTTTCTGGTATATAATTCTCATTTAAACCATGATCTCTATTTACTAATAGTTTTTCTGGACTTTCATTAATATTATTTTCTTTCACTGATTTATATTTATCAGCTAAACTAGTATTAATTCCTATAACACTTGAATTCTCTAAATTCAGTACTATATTTTTTAGCATATAACAAAATATACAAATTATTATTATTATTATAAATAATAAACTCTTTTTGAATCCTTTTTTCATATCTTCTACTCCCTTTCTAATATTGTAATTTCATTGTAGAAGATAGAATTTACGAGAGTTATAAAAAAATCTTACGAAATCTTAAGTTTATAAAAAACATACTCAAAATTTATTATATATCAAAAATACCACCAAATTAAATTGGTGGTATTTCTAATTACTTTAAAAATAAATTAATATTAATTTTACTAAATATCTTAAATATATATTGATATGAACTATTTAAAGTTAGCTAATATTAAATTTTATTAGTTGATTTAATATTAATTACTGTTTTTTCACAGTAGCATTTGAAAGTATTTTGGTCACTTTATTTTTATTAATTATTTAATTACTGTTTTTCCGCCCATATATGGTTGTAATACAGCTGGAATATTTATAGAACCATCCTCATTTAAATTATTTTCTAAGAAAGCTATAAGCATTCTTGGAGGAGCTACTACAGTATTATTTAATGTATGTGCAAAGTATTTACCGTCTTTACCATCTACACGAATCTTTAAACGACGTGCTTGTGCATCGCCTAAGTTAGAACAACTTCCTACTTCAAAATATTTCTTTTGTCTAGGAGACCAAGCTTCTACGTCTACTGATTTTACTTTTAAGTCTGCTAAGTCACCAGAGCAACATTCTAAAGTTCTAACTGGTATATCTAAAGAACGGAATAAATCTACTGTGTTTTTCCATAATTTATCGTACCATTTCATACTATCTTCTGGTTTACATACAACTATCATTTCTTGTTTTTCAAATTGATGAATTCTATAAATACCTCTTTCTTCAATTCCATGAGCTCCCTTTTCTTTTCTAAAACAAGGTGAGTAACTAGTCAAAGTTTGAGGTAGAGAATCCTCTTTTAAAATTGTATCTATAAATTTACCAATCATAGAATGCTCACTAGTTCCAATTAAATATAAGTCTTCTCCTTCAATTTTGTACATCATAGAATCCATTTCTGCAAAACTCATAACACCAGTTACAACTTCACTACGAATCATAAAAGGTGGAATACAATATGTAAATCCTCTATCTATCATGAAATCTCTTGCATAAGAAATCACTGCTGAGTGAAGTCTTGCAATATCTCCCATAAAATAATAGAAACCATTACCTGCTACTTTTCTAGCACTATCTAAATCAATACCATTTAATCTTTCCATTATTTCAGTATGATATGGAATTTCAAAATCAGGCACAACAGGTTCTCCAAAACGTTCAATTTCCACATTCTCACTATCATCTTTACCAATCGGAACACTTGGATCAATTATATTTGGAATAACCATAAGAATATCCTTAACTTTTTTACTTAATTCAGCTTCTTTTTTATCTAATTTAGCTAACTCTTCAGAATGTACAGTAACCTTCTTTTTAGTTTCTTCTGCTTCTTCTTTTTTTCCTTGAGCCATTAATGCACCAATTTGTTTTGAAATTTTATTTCTATTGGCTCTTAAAGATTCTACTTGTTTTTTTACTTCTCTTAATTCAGCATCTAAAGCTATTACTTCATCTACTAATTTAATCTTATTATCTTGAAACTTATTTTTTATATTTTGTTTAACAACTTCTGGGTTTTCTCTTATAAATTTTAAATCTAACATTTTCTACCTCCTATAAATATAAATAATTTTATTTTTTTCTTATAACTATCCACTCTAATACTCACATCTTATTAAAAATAGTAATAAAGAGCGGTTACGTGGCTAAATAACTATTTTCTAGTATTTAAAAATAGTAAAATTCTATTCTAAATTTATAATTCTATTTATAAAATAAAAAACTTCCATCCCAAATATAATTATATAACTGGGACGGAAGTATAATCCGCGTTGCCACCCAAATTGCTGGTTATAATTATAACCAACCACTCGAATAGTATGATAAAGGATACTAACCTTTCGATTCATCATCGACAGCTCCAAAAGTGGAAAGATTTTACCTTTCACCGATTCACACCACCCATCGGCTCTCTGAAGAAATTTAAAAATCGTAGCTTTTATAATCGCTGTTTTGTATATATAAATTGCACTCTAATTACATAAACATACAATTTTTTTTAATAACAACTAATTTTAATGTTTATTATTTATAATACCATATTAACCAATTAATTTCTAGTATTTCCTCGAAATTGTTTAATAAATAAAATAATTTAATAATAAAGATTTAATCAAAAATAAATTTATTATATGAAATATAAAACAATTTTTGTAAAAATTTAGATTAAATATTATTTATCATAAAATAATATTTATTAATTATCTATTTTTTAATATTTAAACTTATTTTTACTTTTACTAATGATCCATTTTCTATAGTTATTTCCCCTTCATGCTCTTTTATTATTTCATTACATAAATACAAGCCAAGCCCTCTACTGTCCTTATTATCATCATTAGATTTTATAAAAGGTTCAAATATATTATTAAATATTTCATCTGGAATTGGATCGCTATAGTTTATTACTTCAATAATATATTTATCATCTAATATAAAAGAATTAACAAATATCTCGTTTCCTCCAGAAGAATATTTTATTGCATTATCAATTATGTTGATTAATACTTGTCTAATTTTATCCTGCTGTACTTTAACTATACCTTCGCTTATATTTTGTACTATTTTTAAAGAATACTTATTAGCCTTTATATTCATATCATTACAACTTTGAGTAATAAGTTCTTTCATATCAACATCTTTAAGTTCTTCCTTAATAACATACATACCTTTAGACACATCTATAAGCTCTAATACTAATTTATGAAGCCTATCACTTTCAGAATATATTCTTTCAATAGCTCTTTTATAAAAATCTTCATCCTGAACCATTCCTGTAAGCAATAATTCAGCATATCCTGATATAGCTGTTAATGGTGTTTTTAGCTCATGGGTTACACTATTAAAAAATTCTCTTCTTCCTTTTTCTAATTTAAATACCTTTCTTTTTTCAGACTCAATAGTTTCTATTTGTTCTTTTATTTTATCTCTCATATTTATAAATTCTTTTGATAATATAGCCACTTCATCTTTTCCGTGTTCATCAATATAAATATTATAATCACCATATCCTAATTTTTTTATTGCATCTGTTAACTCTGTAATTGGTTCAGTAATTTTATCTGTCCTTAAATATAAAAATATAAATATTATTATAAATGTTCCAAGTTCTATTATGTTTATAATATTTATAGTATTTTTATAATTTCTATATTCTGTATCATAATTTTTTACTATACTTACGATCCCCATATATTTATTATCAATATATATAGGATAAGTTAGCATTGCATCTACTCCATTATTTTTATATTTTAAATCTACTACTGCTTTACCATCCATTACTATTTCTTTGTTTTTTTTACTTATACTCCTAAATTCTTCTGGAATATTACCTTCTATCAATTTATAGCTTGTATCTCTTATATCACATTTACAATCATAATTTAAAGATATATGTTTTATTATATAATTCCCCTCTTCAACTAATGCTTCCTTTTTATCCTTAGTGCTATTAGTTACAACTGTATACTTTACATATTCGTGTGTGCTATTCATTACTTGTTTTAAAAAATTATTTATACTATTTTCCATATTTGAACTTAAAACACGTGTTATTGAAACATTCATTACTATCATAGAAAAAATTAGTATAAATATTAAACCAGTTATAAATTTATATCTTATTTTCATATAAACTACCTCATTACATATCCAATTCCAAAAACAGTATCTATAATGGATGGTGTATTTTCTTTATCAAGCTTACTTCTTAATCTTCTAACATGAACATCTACTGTTCTCGCCTCACCTTCATAATCAAATCCCCAAACTTTGTTTAAAAGAATCTCTCTTGAAAAAAACTATATTTCTATTTTTAACCAAAAACTCTAATAATTCATATTCTTGAGGTTTTAATCTAACTTCCTCATCATCTTTAAATACAATCCTTCCTTCTAAATTTATTTTAACGAACTTGTTTATATATATAAATTCTTTCTCCGATTTCTCTTTATATTTATTAACTCTTCTTATTGCAACCTTTACCCTAGCTAATACTTCTTTTATATTAAATGGTTTAGTAATATAATCATCTGCCCCTAGTTCCAATCCTAGAACCTTGTCAACAATATCGTTGCGTGCAGTTAGCATAATTATTGGAATACAATACCATTTATATGCTTGCATAATTCAAATCCACTCTCATCTGGTAAATTTATATCTAATAATATTAAATCTGGCTTAAAAAATTTTAAAGTTTCTTTAGCATCTTTAGATAAAAATACACCTTTGGCTATATATCCATCTGCTCTTAGGGCAGACACTAAAATATCATTTATAGATATTTCATCTTCAACTACCAAAACCTTCAAGTCCATTGCAAAAACCTCCTACTGTTTTCATTTATATAAGTAACTTTTATATAAGTAACTTTAAATAAAAGCTAAATTATGCAATATTTTAAAAACACATATAAGAACATTACCTGATTTTTTTCAGTAATATTCTTATACTCACCACCATTTAACCTAAGATATTTTAACTTATTTAATATTACGTAATTTTAAGGTATAAACTGTTCTTCTATTTTTACTACTACATTATTTTCTACATATATATAGAATAAAGCATTACCTTGTCCACTAACATTATCTAAAGTTTTAAATTTTTCATAACTAATTTTCTGCAAATCTATAGAATTTACCTTTGAATCAATATGATACCTACAAACATATATTTCTGGATTTGAAGATATTTCATAAGTTTGTAGACTCTTATCTTTATTTCTAATATAGAAACCACTTGGTATTCGACCATCTTCAAGTAGATAGTTATTATTACCATCCTTTATAGCTTGTCTTTCAGCAGTCATATCATTAATATCTTTATTAAGAAAAAATTCTACCTCATCATATTTTAAATATATCTTACCATTTTGTTCATATATTTTATTTATAAATCCTATCTTTTTTCCACTTTTAACTTTTTTATTGTCATTTCTTTCTTGAATATTTTTTGCTTTTTCAGTATTATTTTCTTTTTCAACCTCTTTTTTAACTTCAATTACTTTAAGATTTAATTCAGCTATTCTATCATACTGTTCTATTTTACCCTCGTATTTTATAGTCCCTACTTTACTTGTATCTACATTGTTATTATTCCAAACAACACTAACGTCTTTATCTTCATTATTTATTTTTGCTTTTATTTTGTCTGGCAATTTATATTCATTATTTTCATATACATTTACATATAATTTAGTAACTTCAAATTTTGCTTTTATATCATTTAATAATTTTTCCATGTTTTCAACATCAACATTATTGCTTACAGCTAATTTTACAAAATAATAAGCGTCATCTAATCTGTTTTTTTCCATATATTTATTTTTTATTTCTATATAAGATCCTTTATTAGACTTATCCATTGAAATTGCTTTTTCAAAAGAGCTTTTAGCATCATTATACTTTCCTGCATTTAGAAAATTAGTTCCATCTTTAATAAACTTTTTTATTTCGTTTTCTTTCATGGCCTCTTGTTGTTTAACATCATTAGTCAATACACTTGTTTTTTCTTTTTTAGCACACCCTGAAACACTTAACATAAATATTAATATTAATAGTAAAGAAATTATAGCTTTTTTTCTCATAAAAATTCACTCCTCCTATTTAGTATACCTAAATATTACCATGGTATTTTTACCAAATATAATGAATTTGTTTCCAAATTGTTTCCCAGTGAAATTTTTTAATATTAAATATAATTATATATATCACAATATTTTATAATGACTAAAAAATTTCATATAAAACATTATGACAATATCCATATGTTGCCATTAACATTTCATTATGTTAAAATCTCCTCATACAATTTAATATAGTTGTGCGTGGGCAATTGGTATCACTATCCCTCTTGAAGGGAGGTGATATGTATGTATGAAATATCTATGGTGATTTTTACTGCTCTATCCTTTTTGATAGCTTTGATAAATTTAATTATCATACTCATAGATAAAATAAAAAAGTAGCCCACCGCCGCAATTGGTAAAGCTACTTTTATTACATGTTAAATTAGTTATACCAGTTGTCTAAAACAACTAGAATTGTATACTGCAGAGTGCTACCAACACTCTGCTTTTATTATATTTATATATTGATTATATTATACCCATTGGGTAGCAATGTATTCAAATGCTATTATATTAAATTACATTATTTTAAATCACTTACACGTATAGTTTCTAATATTTACAATGAATTTTGAATAGTTACTAACTAATATTTAAAAATTTCTACTTTGTCAACAATAAAATTTTTATAACTTTTAAATCATAAAAAACTATAAGCTATTCTATTCTTAACAAACATATACTCTACTTTTTTATAACTTTAATCTGTAATTAATTACAAAAATCCCTTTTCCAATGAATAAATAATTTTATATTAAAATCCAGCAGAACCTGGTGTTCTTGGGAATGGTATTACATCTCTTATATTAGTCATTCCTGTGATGTACATTAATATTCTTTCAAAACCTAAACCATATCCTGAGTGCTTAGTTTCTCCATATTTTCTTAATTCTAAATACCACCAATACTCTTCTGTATCTAGATTTAATTCCTTCATTCTTTTTTCTAATACATCTAGTCTTTCTTCTCTTTGACTTCCACCTATTATTTCTCCTACTCCTGGTACAAGTAAATCTGCTGCTGCAACAGTTTTTCCATCATCATTTAATCTCATATAAAAAGCTTTTATGTCCTTTGGATAATCTGTTACAAATACTGGTTTTTTAAATATTTGTTCTGTTAAATATCTTTCATGTTCAGTTTGAAGGTCAACTCCCCATTCTACTGGATAATCAAATTTGGCACCTGATTTTTGAAGTAATTCTACTGCTTCTGTATAAGTTATTCTCTTAAAATCAGAGTTTACAACATTATTTAATCTATCAAATAATCCTTTATCTACAAAGCTATTAAAGAATGCCATTTCCTCTGGAGCATTTTCCATTACATAGTTTATTACAAACTTAACCATTTCTTCTGCATTATCTAAATAATCTTCAAGTTCTGCAAAAGCCATTTCAGGCTCTATCATCCAAAATTCTGATGCGTGTCTTGCAGTATTTGAGTTTTCAGCTCTAAAAGTTGGTCCAAAAGTATACACATTTCTAAAAGCTAAAGCAAAAGTTTCTGCTGAAAGCTGACCACTTACTGTAAGATTTGCTGGTGCTCCAAAGAAGTCCTTTGAAAAATCAACTTTTCCATCTTCAGTTTTTGGTATGTTGTTTAAGTCCATAGTAGTTAATTGGAACATTTCTCCTGCACCTTCACAGTCACTCCTTGTTATTATTGGAGTATTAGTATAAACAAATCCTCTTTCTTGGAAAAATTTATGCACTGCATAAGCTGCTAAAGAACGTACTCTAAATACTGCTGAAAAAGCATTACTTCTAGGTCTTAAATGAGCTATAGTTCTTAAATATTCAAAAGTATGTCTTTTCTTTTGTAGTGGATAATCTGCATTTGACTTACCTACTACTAATACTTTTGTAGCTTTTATTTCAAATGGTTGCTTTGCGTTTGGAGTAGCTTGAACTACACCTTCTATTTCTACTGATGTGCTTATTGGCATTTTGCATAGTTCTTTAAAATTTTCTAGTGATGCCTCAAGTATTACTTGAATATTTTTAAAGAAACTTCCATCATTTACTTCTACAAAAGCAAAGTTTTTAGAATCCCTTACAGTCCTTACCCATCCATTAATTTTAACTTCTTTGTCCATATATTTTTCTGTTTCCCTATAAAGTGATTTCACTAAAGTTATATCCATGTTTTTTCCTCCTATTCTAGTTTTATTACATAAAAAAACCTCTCATCCCAAAAGGGACGAAAGGTATATATTCCGCGGTACCACCCAAATTGCCAAAAGGCCAACTTTAAAGTATGAAATAATCATACAATCCAAAATAAGGCTTTGGTAACCTCTAAGTCTACTTTCATAAAGATTTCGGTTAGAAACTCCGAGATGTTCTTCAATATAGCATATTTATGGAACTTACACCATCATCCACTCGCTTTAAAATATAATCTATATCTACTCTTCTCTTCATAGTTTTTCTTTATATATTTCATTAAAACACTATAAAATTAAAATTAGTCTATATAAAGTTTAATTTTTAAAAATCAAATTGCGTTAAAAACTTAAACATTATACAATAAAAGTGCTTATTACAATTATTAATCATTGTGTCAATATTTATGCAATATATATCAAAAATTATTGAACTTATTACAGATTATAATATTTATAATATTATATGTCAACATTTATATGCCAACATTGTTTAATGATGCTTTTTTATTGATTCAGAAAATATTTAAAATTATTTAATTTCATTATTTTATAAATATATAAAATGCGATAATTGAAAACATTTTCATTATGTATAACAGTAGTTAACTTGTATGTTTATATATACTCAGATATACTCTTATTTATCCCAAATTATAGTATTAATTACTATATTAACTATTGACTTTTACAATATAAATCTTTATAATATTTTTTCAGAAAAGTAAATTTTTCTTCATATTATTATAATAATATGAAGGTTGTAAATGTATACGTATGCTAGATTTTCTGAATCGTGTTTATATTTAAGCCTTCTATATTTTAAAGAAGGCTTTTTATTTTGCTATTTTTTATAATTCAACAATACTTACTTGAGAAAATTATGTAATTTAAAAATTTCAAATACATATCTACTATAATATGTTCAAGGAAATATATTATGCTTATATGTTGAAATGAATTATGCAATTTTCTCACTTATAAAAAAGGAGGATTTTATGGAAAGATTTATAAGTTTCATTGGTATTTTTGTTTTCCTAGGTATTTGTTACTTAATATCAGAAAACAAGAAAAAAGTTAGTTTTAAACTAGTATCTGCAGGAATTATTATTCAATTTATTTTTGCCTTTTTAATTTTAAAAACTCATATTGGTAAAGTAACCTTTGAAAAACTTTCTGAGTTTATTACAGCTATTTTAGGATTTACTAAAAACGGTTCAGAATTTCTATTTGGCAACTTAGTTACTGATACAAATAGTTTTGGTTATATCTTTGCTTTCCAAGTGTTACCAACTATTATATTTTTCTCATCTTTAATGGCAGTTCTATATTATTTAGGTGTTATGCAATTTTTAATAAAGCATATAGCCAACTTTATGGCAAAAACTTTAGGGACTTCTGGTGCTGAATCTTTATCAGCAGCTGCAAACATATTTGTTGGACAAACTGAAGCTCCTTTAATAGTAAAGCCCTACATAGAAAAAATGACAAGATCTGAACTTCACGCTGTAATGGTTGGTGGAATGGCTACAGTAGCTGGTAGTGTAATGGCAGGATATATAGGAATGGGAATAAGCTCAGCACATCTTTTATCAGCATCTATAATGTCTGCACCAGCAGCTTTTGTTGCAGCAAAAATAATAGTACCTGAAACAGAAGAACCTGTTACTAAGGGTAATGTTAGCTGTGATGTAGAAAAGCTCGACAAAAATGTAATTGATGCAGCTGCTAGAGGAGCCTCTGAAGGTCTTACTATGGCTCTTAATGTAGGAGCTATGCTAATAGCTTTTGTTGCTATAATTGCTATGTTAAACGCTGGTTTAGAGGGTATTGGACATTTAGTTGGAATTAACGGTTTAAACTTTGAAAATATTTTAGGATATATTTGTTCTCCTTTTGCTTATGTAATGGGAATTCCTGCACAAGATATGATAACAGCTGGTTCACTTATAGGTCAAAAAACCGTTATAAATGAATTTGTAGCATATTCAAATCTATCTACACTTATGAAACAAGGGGCATTAAATCCAAGAACAGCAACTATACTAACTTATGCTCTATGTGGATTTGCTAATTTCAGTTCTATAGCAGTACAATTAGGTGGTATAGGAGGTCTTGCTCCAAAAAGGAGAAGTGAAATTGCCCAACTTGGAATAAAATCTCTAATAGGTGGTACAGTAGCCAGTTTCTTAACAGCTTGTATTGCTGGAATATTGGTATAATAATAATTTTATAAAAAGTTTTATATTAATTTAAAACTCACATTTTATTTTTTAAAAAAGGTGTGTCTTAGAATAAAAATAATATTGATTTTAAAACTATAAATGGTAAATATAAATAATATATTCATAAAACAACTGCAAATTGGTTCTAAATTTATTTAATTAAAATTTTTTATCCAGTAAAAGCAATCTACTTGAGTTTACTAATTATTAATTACAGCTTATGAAAAATTGCATTTTTTAATTCTATTAACCTAAGAGCGACTCAAGCTTATTACATATTTATTTGCATTTATTTATATTTATTATTTAAAATCAAATCTATTTTAGACACACTTTTCTTATACAATTATTAATAATCAAATAAATATTTCTTTCCTAATTAATTAAAACCATCTTGATTAACTATCAATTATTAACAATCAAATAAACATTTCTTTCCTAAATTAATTAAAATTATCTTGATTAACTATCAATTATTGTAACAATAAAATAAATATTTTTTCAAATTAAAGATTAAAAAAGCATTTACTCATTCTACATATACCCAGCCTCTTAATATATATTTGATTTTATGTTATACTTAATTAATCACATTTTTAGAACCAATGATTTATACTGAGGTGATTCTTTTGGTAAATTACGATAATAATATATGTTTTAAAGATCTATTTTCTTATGAAAATGGCGAAAAATTTTTATCTGTATCTGTTCTTCAAACAGCTTTTAATGTAGCCTATGAAGGACTTATTCTTATTGATAAAAACTACAATATAATAAAAATAAATACTATGGGGTTAAATATACTAAATTCTACAGAAGATAAATTAAAAAAATATTCCATAAAGGATATCGTAAAAAATTATAATTTTATAGAAGATTGCCTACAAAAAGGAACTCACAAATTTAGCATAGATTCCTCTTTTTTTATAAACAATAATTCTATAAGATGCATTACAAATATAATGCCTGTAAAACTTCAAGATGATATTTTAGGAGCTATTATTTCTATAAGAGATACAAGACATATACATAAATTAGTTAATAATGTAGTAGGATATAAAGCTTCTTACAATTTTGATGATATAATAACTAAAAATCAAAAAATGAAAAGTATAATAGAATTAGCCAAAAAAGCTTCTGAATCTGATTGTAGTATCCTAATTGATGGTAATAGTGGTACTGGCAAAGAATTATTTGCTCAAGCTATACATAATCATAGCAATAGATGTCATGGACCCTTTGTTGCCGTAAACTGTGCTGCTATTCCTAGAGAATTAGTAGAAAGTGAACTATTTGGATATGAAAAAGGCGCTTTTACAGGTGCTTCTAAAGGTGGATATCCTGGGAAATTTGAACTTGCTGATGGTGGAACTATATTTTTAGATGAGATTGGAGAATTACCGCTAGATATTCAATCCAAACTACTTAGAGTTTTAGATAATTTAAAAATAATGCGAGTAGGCGGTACTCACGAAAAAAAAGTAGATATTAGAATATTAGCAGCTACTAACAGGAATTTAGCTGAAGAAGTTTCTAATAAAAATTTTAGAGGAGATCTTTATTATAGATTAAATGTTATAAATGTTCATCTTATTCCTTTAAAAGATAGACCAGAAGATGTTGAAGCCTTAGCTAACTATTTTATAGACAAATTAAATATTAAAAATCCAGGCAATTTTAAAAAAATAGCTCCTGAATTTATGGATAAACTTAAAGCTTATAATTGGCCTGGAAATGTTCGTGAACTTAGAAATATAGTAGAAAGAAGTTACTATATATGTGAAGATGATGTTATTACAGATAAATTTTTAAATAATAAATTAATGAAAAACCATCATGACAACTGCTGCATTAATAATGAAGAACCTATAGTTCCATTAGATGTTTTAGAGCATAATGCTATAAAAAAAGCTTTAATCCATTGCAAAGGAAATATAGTACAGGCTTCTGAACTATTAGGCATAAGTAGAGCAACTATATATAGAAAAATAAATAAATATGGTATAAATTTAAATGAAATATTAGAAAAGGATCAACAGTAGATCAATAAAAGATTATTTGTAGTTATAAATTAAGTTATATAATTATACAACAAAAGGGTTATGTTAAGAAAATATACTACTATCATAATAATTTCTTAACATAACCCTTTTATTATTAAATTGAGGCTTGAAAGTGAGCTATTTAATCTGCTCACTTTCTAATTCTCTTTTGATTCAGATTCTAATTTTTTTATTAAATTATGATTTAATAGTTCGTCTGAACTTTGTAAATCCTTTGAGCTTTCTTGCTTTTTAGTCTTTAATTCTTCTGTTTCAGCAATCTTTTCTCCGGTTTTTATATCATAATATTCTCCCGTCCAAGATATATAAAATGTATTTCCATCAGTGAAAGACCCATTTCTAAAAGTAACCTTAGGTTCTTTTACATTCAATAAATCATTACCTAACATATATTCCCTAGGTAAATTATATAAGTTTGCTATTGTAGGATATAAATCTATTTGACCACCATAAGTGTGATTTACACCTTTATATTCATCCTTTGGGAAGTGTATAAGCATAGGTACCTTTTGGAGTTCATACCATTTTAAATCATTTGGTGCTTTTTCACCTACAAAATCATATAGCTCTTGGATATAATTTTTAGATATAGCATTATGATCTCCATAAATAACTACAATTGAATTATCTAAGTATCCTTCTTTTTCAAGGTTGTCTAAAAACATTCCTAGTTGAGCATCTGTATAATGTATACCTGTTAAATAATTTCCTAAGAAAGATCCCTCATATTTTCCTACATTAAATTCTCCATATCCTTTTACATCATCATAAGGGAAATGGCTGCTTAAAGTTACTAAAAAACTATAAAAAGGTTGTTTAAAAGTCTTCATTTTTTCCAAAGATTGATTAAAGAAAGACTTATCACTTAGACCTAATCCTACCTGTTCATCTATATTGTAAGTGCTTTCCCCATAAAAATCTTGGAATTTTTGAGCTTTATACATTACATTTCTATTCCAAAATCCATCTTTATAACCATGCATAGCTGCTGTATAGTATCCCTTATATTGTAGAGCACTTGGTAATGATTTAAATTGATTACCGCTATACATATAATAAGCTGCTCCTGAAGCCGCTGGATACAATGAATTATTAGATAAAAATTCTGCATCAGATGTATTTCCTGCAGCTACTTGATAAAAATAATTATCAAAGTACATACTTCTATTTATCCATTTATTTAAATTAGGTGTTATCTCTTGACCTTCTACTTTAGCATTTATAACAAATTGTTGAAGAGCTTCTACTTGTATGACTATTAAATTTTTACCTTTTGCTACCCCTTTTAATTTACTTCCCTCTACTTGAGATTTTCCTTGGAAATTACCTACTACTTCTTTTTCTTTCTCTTCAGGAAGTTTTTTGCTATTATTTATCTTATTTTTTGTAAATTGATAAGCATCTATAACATGAAAGTTCACATTTCCTAAAACCTTGGTTATATATATCCTATTACTCATAGTTTTAAGTAAACCTGGTTGATCTACTGATAATCTATATATATTTATACCATTTAATAAAATAGCCCCTGCTAATATTAAAGATCCTATTCCAATTCTTATAATTGCTTTATTTTCTTTATAAGGTATATTTCTATACACTTTTAAAAATGGGAAAATTACAAGTATATCTAAAAAGTATAAAAAGTCCTTAAGTTTAAATAAACTTGTAATACTAGAGGCAACCCCTCCTAATAGAAAAGCATTTCTTATTGCCCCTATAGATATAATATCCTTATAATATCTGTAATATAATAAATCTGCTAAAATTATAAAACTAATTATTATATTTATTACATATAAAAACTTACTCCTCTTTCGTTTTGGTAAAAAATATCCTATAGCTAATAATACTCCTACAGATGCTATAACTGGCAAGAATATATATTTATAGCTAAAAAACTCTGGAGATATTTCTTTTCCATAAAACATAACTTTTAAGCTTACTAAAACTAGAAAAAGCATTATATCCAGATTTCTGATAGCTATTTTCTGAATTATATTCTTTACCTTTAAAATGTAACTCATTTCCATCCCTCACTAATTATACTGTATTTATTAAATTATATTTATATTATTAATACATATTAATTTGGATAGTTTTTTATTTCTATCTTAACCTCCAGTCCATAAAAATCATAAACACAAATTAAATATTATCATACTTATTTGCTCAATCCAAATAGAAAAATTTTAAATATGAATTAAATATTTTCATATTTGCTTACTTCCTCCAAAAATAATAATAAACATCAAATTAACTTATTAAAGTGTATATATTTTAACCTACTTATATTAGTATAAAATCTGCCTATGTATATGATTTAAATAAAATATTAAAATTTTTTTAATATTTTTCTTAACTATTATATGTATTTTTAAATATAACTTATAACCATAATCAAAGTTTATGGATTCAAAATAAGTTTTTATTTACACTAAAGCTTATTAACATAATTTTTAGGAATTTTCTCCTTAAAAATCCTTATCCTTCAGAAAAAATCATCATCTTATGGTTATCTACTAGTATTTTCATTAAAAAGTTTCACTATTAAAACAAATGGGCATCAAATTAAATTAAAATCACCTAAAAATACAGATAGCTTTAATTTTAATGTAGTAAATATAAAATACATAATAACCATATAAATAAGCTTTATAACTTCTTAGCAAAATAAAATGTTTTATGAATGTATTATTTATATTTACAGTCTTAAAATTAAAGCTATTTTGAAACATACTTTTTTAATGTTATTTAAAATTTGTTTCTCTATTTTCCTAAATAGTGTATTTATTTTCTTATACCATAACCACCATAAACAGTTTTTATATCATTTATAGATATCATTGCATTTATATCGCTGCTTTCTATGGTTCTTATGATTTCCTCTCTTCGTTTTCTCTTAGCATGTATTATCAGCATTTTTTTTTGTTCTACTTTTCCTTCTGCATCTACCATAGTTACCCCTACATTTTTATCTCTCAATATTTCTGCTAATTTTTTCCCATCTGCTTCTGAAGCTATAACATTTATAGTTAATAAACCTATAGCTAATTTTTCTTCTATAACACACCCTACATAATTACCACAAGTAAAACCTAATGCATAAACCACCATTCTTATAGGGTCCTCTTTAATTCCACTTAAAACAGAACTAGTTACATAGAGCCATATAGTTACTTCTATAAACCCTATAATTGACCCATATAATTTTTCACCACGAGTAATTAAAACAGTTCTAACAGTCATTAAAGCAACTTCTATAATTTTAGCCAAAAATATAAATAAATAATATAATAACATTTAACCAGCCCCCCTATTTCTTTATTTTTAATATAAAATATAATTGCTAAGCATCAATCATAAGATATTATATATAGAAAATGATTAATTGTTAATAATATTTGAAATAAAAAATTATTGCTAACATTAAATTAAATTAAATATGACTAAAAAACTTCAAAATACGAAATTTTAACAACTATATAAAAGCAAATTTTTATTGAAATTCAATTCATATTTTCAACCAACTGCTATACTATAACACAAAAAAACCTTAACATAAAGTACTTTTAAAAAATTACTTTAATATTAAGGTATTTTTATTTATTTTAGTTTATATTATGTTTATTTGGATAAATTATAAATATTTTTATTTGTAAAATTAATCATTTAAAATTTCTAATAATCCATATCTCTAACGCATGCAACCCCTACTAATCCTGGTCCACTATGAACACCAGAAACTGGGCTTATACATCCTCCAAGCATAGAGAAAGTAACATTAGGTAAGCTTTTAAGTTTCTCAAAAACAGCCTTAGCTTCTTCTTCTGCATTCCCATGCATAACATAAATTTTACATTTACCTTTTTCTAAAAATTCTTTAGCTATATCTATAAGTTTAGATAAAGATTGTTTTCTGCCTCGTACTTTTGTATATGTATAATATTTTCCATCTTCATTATCTATAGAAATTATAGGTTTAATATTTAAAAGCTCTGCTATAGTTCCAGCAACTTTTCCTATTCTTCCACCCTTTTTCAAATATTCAAGAGTTCCAACTACAAAAAACGCTTTAATATTATCTCTTATTTTAGGAATTGTTTCAACTATTTGATTAAAAGTTTTCCCCTGTTCTAACATTCGTGCAGATTCCATTAGTAATACACCTTCACCGAAGGATATAGATTTAGAATCACATATATACGTTGTAAGTTTAGGATGATTTTCACTTACTATTTTCATTCCATTATATATTCCTGATAATCCGCTGGATAAAACTACAGCTATTACATGAGTATATCCTTCTTCTTCTAACTCTGTAAAAAGCTTATCCATATCCTCCATAGATGGTAGTGAGGATGTGGGAACTTCAACTTCTAAGTTTTCGTAAACTTCTTTAGAAGTTATATCAAATCTATCTTTAAGCTCCCTATCTTTATATATTATTCTAAAAGCTAACTGTCTTATATTATATTTTTCTAGTATATCTTCTGGCAAATCACTAGTTGTATCTGTAATCAATGCAATTTTTTCCAATTAAAATTCCTCCTAAATAACCATATATGAATATAGGTTAATTATAACACTTTAATATTATATGACAATAGATTGAAAAAAATAAGGTACAATAAATCATATATATTATTATACCTTAATATTTCTATTTTATTATACATTATAAAAATATAATTATGTAATATTTAATTAATTTTATTAATTAAATATTAATTTATGCACATCACATAAGTAAATTACTTTCAAATTTAAACTTTATAGGCATAAATCTATAAATTTATTATCAATATTAGTTTAATATTTTAAGTACAGCCAAGTATTTATTATTAATATTAGTTTAATACTTTAGGTACTGCCAAGTATTTATTATTAATATTAGTTTAATACTTTAGGTACTGCTAATAATTTATAACTTATATTTCTTTCATTACTTATTTGTCTTATATCTTCTATACTGTTTATTTTTAAAATTAGTGTTGATCCTTTTTTATTTAAAATTCCCCCACCAATTAGATATCTTTCCCCCAATACATTATTAGTTAAATGAGTATTTATTTTATCTAATTCCTTATCTTCACCAGATTTATAATTAATTTTAACGAATAAATTATAACCATCTTTAATTTCAGAAATATTCATTTTTTTCAACCCCTAATTTCATAATAATTTTTATTACACTTTCATTTTATCGAACATATGTTTAAGAGTCAACTTTTTTTTATTTTTTTTTACATATTTAATTTTTATAATATATAGAAATTTGGTTTTTCTTTGTAATTATGAATGTTATAAATATATTAAGTAGCAACCATAAAAATTATTTTTTATTTTGATTTATCTACATTTATTAAATTTACCTTTGTAAAATATTAACTTGTACACCTTTGAATCTTTTATATAGGTAAATACTCTCTATATTATATTTATGTATAAATATTTATATGCATAAAACCATCAAGAATTTATTTATATTCTTGATAGTTTTATTTTTATGTATTATCCTCTCCTTATATTCTCAGCATATTAGAGAATATTAATTTTTAAAATCTTATAATAGATTTTCTAGGATTTTAAAAAAAGATATGTTATGTAAAAAACAAAAACTATAAGCGCAGCACAAACTATATATATATAGCATTAAAAAAAAGAGATATGTTATGTAAAAAAACATTTAATTAAGATTGAGATTCTTAGTTGTTTTTTCAAAATGTGTGTAGAGTTCAAATTATTTGTTGAGGGGTTATTAAATTTAGAACTTTATATTTTAAGAAAAAATAAATTAGAATCTCTTATCAAAGTTAACTGTCTTTGTAACTACATATCTCTTTTAAAGCAAAATTGATATAATACTTTTTAAGTTATAAAATTTTTATATGACAACTCCCTATTTCAATATTTCAAATTTTCCCAAAACACAAATAGAAAGCTGTTACATACTTATATAATCATTTTTTAAGTTTTACGTGGAATAAAAATTCCCTCTAAAACTCTACTTATCTATCACTTAAATCAATATTTCCATCTTTTATTTTTATAATTTTATTACTAAATGAAGCTGCATACTTATCATGAGTAACCATAACTATAGTTTTTTTATCATTTACATTTAAGGCTTTTAATATTTCTAATATATTGTTGCCAGAATTAGAATCTAAACTTCCAGTAGGCTCATCTGCAAATATTATTTTAGGATCTGTAATTAAAGCCCTAGCTATAGATACCCGTTGCTGCTGCCCTCCAGACAATTGATATGGATAACATTTTCTTTTTTCATATAAACCAACTTTATTAAGCAAAAATTCTAATTTTTCCTTATACTTTTTTTTAGGCACTCCTTCATATTCAAATACTATTGATATATTATCCTCAATATTTAATCCTTCTATTAGATTGTAAAACTGAAAAATAAACCCAAAATTTTCTCTTCTTAATTTGCTAAGCTCACTATCTTTCATATTAAAAACATCATTATTATTAAATAATACCTTACCTTCACTTGGTGCATCTAAAGCACTAAGAATATATAATAATGTACTTTTACCAGCTCCAGATTGCCCCATTATACTTAAAAATTCCCCTTCATTAATTTCTAAATTAATACCTTTTAATATATCATAGGAATTATCACCTATATTAATTTTCTTTTTAATATCGATAGCTTTTAATATATTCATAATCAATCACCCTATTATTCATCCGACTTTATTTCTTCTATTACATTTATCTTATATATTTTTCTAACAGAATATATGTAACTAATAAAATTAATAGCTATGGAGGTTAAAACTAAAATAATCATTATATTACAATTATTGATAAAGACCATATCGCCAATATAATAAGATAAAATTTTATTAACATAATTACTTAATATAACACCTAAACTTAATCCAAATATTCCACTATAGACACCTAAAATTATAGCTTCAAACAAAATACACTTGCTTAAATAACCTCTAGATATACCTAAAGCACCTTTAATAGCGTATACTTTTTTTCTAGATAAAATATTTATAGTAACATTATTACTCATACTAATTACACATATAATTGTTGATATACATATTAAAATATTTACTATATTAAATATTTTTTTGTTATTATTATTATTTTCTTTATTAAGAATAGTTAATTCTTGTATAGAATATTTATTTTCATATTTATCTTTAAATAATTTTTCTATTTCATTTGTTATGGATTTTATTTTATTATTATTTACTTTTATAAGGCATAAATCCTTATCCTTTACACTTATGTCCTTATTAAAATTATCTTTAGATATAAATAATACTTTTCCCATATTTTCAAAACTACTAACAACGCCAATTACTTTATAATTAACATCATGAATTTTTAGAAAATCATTTAATTTAATACCAGTATTTTTACTAAATGTTGTTGTTATAATGATATTTTTACCATTATCTAACTTTTCAAATGCATCATTTTTCCCCTTTTTAATAATTTCTGTTGAAAAGTTTTTCTTATACTTAGCTCCATCTATCCCTACAATATCAACTTTTGTATCTTTTATAGTTTTCGTTGTTCTTGATTGCATCAAAAAATTTTTAATATATTTTATATTTTTTATTTTATCTGTAAAGTCTTCTTCTATAGAACCATCAATACTTAACATTAAGTCCGCACTGCTATATACGTTCATTACTCCATTATTTATCATATTTTTAAGCGTTACACTTACATACATGGAACAAATAATTATTGAAGTAATTACTACTATATCTACAATATTTGAAAATTGCATTACAAGCTCTTTAAATAAAATACTAGCGGATCTATTAAATATAGAAAATAATTTTTGAAAAATATAATTAAATACTATAAGAAATATCTTTGTTAAAAAAACAAAAGAAATAATAAATAAAATTGCCCCTATAATTAATACTAATGATCCATTTTCATTTTTGTACTCACTAACTAAAATAGTTATAGATGATATTAGTCCTAAAATTCCAAAAGAATATTTAAATATTTTACCTATTTTATTTTTATAATATTTTTTCTCAATGCCTTTTAAAAGATTTATAACAGAAATACTTAATATATTTTTCAAAGCCAATAATATTACTAATATACTAAAAACTATAATTATAAAATCCACTGCTAAAAATTTTTTCAAATTTAAAGTAAAATATGCATCTCGCACTATATAGTTTAAAATTAGTTTTACGAAAGGAATAGTAAGTATACTTCCTATAACTATAGAGCTTAACACTATAAGTAAATTCTCTAATACAACACTCACTTTAATAGCTTTTTTTGATATACCTAGACTTCTCAATATACCAATTTGATGTAACCTTTCATAAATTACAAGAGAAAATGTTGAATAAGTTAGAAATAATGTTATAAATATGGACAATACCCCAATTATTTTTAATGCCATATCTATAGTTCCAACATAAGATTTAAAATAATCCATATCATATCTTTGCTGAATTATAAATTTTGATGATATTTTAGGCTTTATTTTTTCAATCATATTGTTTATATCATCCAAATTTTTTATTGTTATTCCAATTAAATAAACTTTATCCTTTTGATTTAAAAGATATTGAGCATCATCAATACTAATCATTGCAGTATTCATGCTAGCATCGAATACTCCTGTGTTCTTTGCTATTTTACTTATGGTAAATTCTTTTTTATTATTCCCCATTAATAAATTTATCTTAGATCCTATTTTTAAAGAGTTTTCCTTTGCATATTTTTCATTAATTATAATTTGATTTTCTTTTTCTTTAACCTTATATTCTTCTGTAAACTCTATTGGAAATGCTAAATTTTGTTTATCAATATCAACACCAATAATATTCACTTCTTTTGAGTTTTTAATATCTTTTGCCATCCCTCCTATTCTAGTTACAATATGGCTTATCCCCTCTATATTTTTAATAGAATTTAAAATATCTTTAGGATTAAAAAAAGGATTTTTCTCATGTGCTGATGTTATCACCAGTTGACTATTTAAGGTTGTTTTTCTTAACTGATCTTCTCTAATTTTAATTGCAGAATCTTTTATTATAGATGTAGCTAGCATAATAATTGTAGATAAAACTAAAGTACAAATTAATAGTATATATCTGATCTTATTTTTTTTTATACTGTTAAATGCAATCTTTAGAAACAATCTCATATTTCTTTCACCATTCGATTTTTATAATTACATAACTTCATTCTTTTTAAAAATGTAAGTATTCTTTGATTGTGTTCAAAAGCATCTGCTATTATATAAGATTTTCCTTTACTTATTCCCCACTCTTCAGCAGCTCTATAAAGTTTACATATAATACCATATATGTTATTTACATTCCTACCTTCTTCATTTATATAGTAATGTAATATATAAGCGTTATCATTATGCTGAAGCAAAAAATCATTTCTATTTATCCATACCTCTACAAATCCATGAATTTCATTGTCATATTCTGCAACAAATACACCACAATTATCATTTGTTATAGATTCTTTAATTTGTTTACTTCCACAATTAAATTCTAAACTCCCTTTATAATAACTATCCTTTCCCAGTTGATCTATAGATAACTCTCTCCACAGTTCTAATACATCATCTAAATCAGATAATTTTGCTTCTCTAACTATAAATTCCATAAATAAGCATTACCCCTTTTTATTCTTTTAGTTTTCTATATTTACATTTCCTATTTTTACGTTTATATCAAATATAGCCCCTTTTTTATTAATATTAGTTCTATCTTTAACTTTAATTTTATTAATAATAGAACCTACCAAGCTAATTTTACTATCCCTTGGTACTTTAATATTTACATTTACAACTCCCCCATTAATCATATTTATAATCTTTAATTAATCGCTGTAAATCCAAATTAATATTTCCCACTTTAGATTTTATACTAGCCTTATTTAGCTCCCCTTTGTAGAATATATTCCCATTTTTCATATAAAATTTTAGTTCTTTATAATTACCTTTTAGTTCAATATTTCCAGTATCATTTTGTATATTTATTAAACCGATATCTTTAGGAATAACTATAATAGTTTCTACGTTTATAGAATTAATATTTGATTTGTCTTTATTAGAGAAATTTATATTCTTTATAAATAAACCGAATGCTTGTACTATTTTCTCAACAATTTTCTCTCATAAAGTTATTAATATACTGTACTAGTAACATTTCTTTCATAGATTTGCTAATATATTTATAAGTGTATCTTAATTACAAACACTACTTTTTAGATAGTTCTTTCATAAGTTTTAAAAAATATGAGTCTTTTTTAATTAAATATTCGTAATCCCCTTCTTCTACTATTTCCCCTTGTTTAATTGTATAAATACATTGAGCCTTATTTAATAAACTCAAATTATGGGTTATTATAATTACCAATCTCTCCTTTGACAAATCTTCTAATATATCTTTTACTCTCTTTTCATTTATAGTATCAAGAGCTGCTGTGGGTTCATCAAAAATATAAACCAAAGCATCTTTTACTAAAGCTCTAGCAATAGATATTCTTTGTTTTTCCCCGCCAGATAGATTCGCCCTTTCATTAACTATAGTATCATAACCTAATTCTAATTTTTCTATAGTATTTTCTAAATTTAATAATTTTACAACTTCCTTTATTTTTGAATCCTCTATATCTCTCCCCATTTTTATGTTATTTCTAATGGATTCATTAACAAGTTCTATATCCTGTGACACTAAACTTATGATTTTTCTTATATCTTTTGCCCCATATTTTTTTAATTCTATTTCATTAATTTTGATTTCTCCTTCGTAGGAGTCATAAAATCCACTCAATAATTTTATTAAGGAACTCTTACCTGCTCCAGAATCCCCAACTATTGCGAATATTCCCTTTGAAGGTAACTTGAAGCTAATATTTTTTATAGCCTGACTTCCATTATTATATTTAAAACTAACATTTTTAAATTCTATTCCCTTTATATAATCAATTTGGCTATCCCCTGTATTAGCTCTTTCAGTTTGCAAATTAATATATTCGTTGATTCTATTAAATATAGGAATTATTGTGTGTACATCTATATTACTATTTAATAGTTCATATATTGGTTGTACTAATAGTTGAAAATATAATCCTATAGCTACAACTGTACCTATTGTTATTTTTCCCTCCATAACAAACATACTTCCTATTCCATATACAATAGACAATGCTGCTATCATCATTCCATTACTAATAGCGTTCATTAACATACTGAGTTTTCTAAACTTTAAATTGTTAGCATAATTTTTTTCTATTATTTCTTTAAATTCCGTCTTTACTTTATCTTCTTGATTAAATGCTTTAATAGTATTAATTAGGCCAACACTTCGATTAATTTTTATACATATTTGATCATAGCTTTCTTGTATATTCTTAGACATAGGATTAAATTTACGTGATATCTTCCAATTAATAAAAAAGTATATTGTATATAGAAAAATAACCATAAATGTAATTTCTTTAGATAATATTATCATTCCAACGATAATCATAATTATTAAAACTATATTTTTCACAACAACAACAAAAAAATTAGTAATAAATTCACTTACACTTCTTCCATCATTACTTATCCTAGATACAATAGCTCCATTACTGCTTAAATCGAAAAATTCCATAGGTGCATCTATCACTTTATTAAACATTTTTTCTCTAAACATTATTGTTATATTTTCACTTATTTCCATGAAAACTCTATTTTTTAAATATCCAAATATAGGTTGACATATACATCCTCCAAAAAAGATTAATATACCTACCTTTAACTTATTAATTGAGTTGCTTGGAATAACAGTATCAACTAGATATCTAGATGCCATTGGAGATATAAATATAGCAACCGTATATAAAATAGTAAAAATTAATCCAATTAACTCTTTTCCTTTATATTCTTTTGCTACTTTCCACATATTATTTAATAAATTTTTCATAATTTCTCCCTAAATTAAACTATGGATTAAAGTCTACACAATACTTACTTTTTTCTGCATCCTTCTTTTATAGTTTTTCATATCATTCATTTCAAATAATTCTTTTAGTTCATCTTCTTCAGTTAGAACATCTCCACATATATATTTAAATCCATATTTTTTGCCTTCACTAATTGCAACTTCAAATAATTCTTTAGCAACATATTCATATTTTTGTTTATCTATTAATTTGTTTTTATCCACATACATATACTTTATATAAGCAAATTTATCAATAAAAAATATATAATCTGGATTATTAAATGATATGTTTATCATACCTAAAAAATTTTCTTTACATATAGCTATAAATAATATTTCATTTTTATTTTTACCACTTAAAACTTCCTTTAAGGAATCTTTAGAATGCTTAAAATTAAAGTCATCATATTTTGTAATCTTTGTCTTTTTCTCATTTATAGATGATATAAGATCAGCTATCTTGTCCATATCATTTATATCCGCTTTACGTATCCTTATATGCTCTATCATAGCAACTTCTCCTTTAAATCATAAAAAATGAATAAATTATAATAATTCTAGTAAATTTTTATTACTAAAGATTTTACTTTGTTCAAAGTTTTTAGTCTTTAATGTTTCATTAACAATTCTTTTTATGCTGTATTTCTCTATCAATTTCATAATGATATAAATAGATATATGATAAAGTCTTCCATCACTATAATCCATATTATAAAAATTAAAATTCTTATTTATATTAGGTTTTTTATCCTTATAGTTTTCATACTGACCTGAAAAATAAACAGCTAACCCTTCATTTAACCATATAGGTAGTATTGATTGTGCTTTTGAATTTAATATTACATGAATAAATTCATGTAATATTAAATTCTCTACCTTTTCATTATTTGATTGTTTCCATTTTTCATGATCTAATATTAAAATTGAATCTGGAAGACTTATACCAATAACCCAGTCTGGCACACTTATTCCAACTATATCTGATAATTCTTCCAAACTATCTACTACATCTATAGTCACTTCATTTTTAAATTTAAATATATTCTTTATGTTTATTACTTTATTATAAAATCCATATAAGTCCTCAATATCTCTCAATATCCTAAAATCTTTAATATTAAGTTTAATATTAGTCACAACAGCATCCCTGCCCAGTGCATTCACATTCATTTTTTTGATTATATGTTGCTATTATTGTATCTTCAAGGCTATATATCCATTTTTCACAATCTGGCTTTTCATTTCTACTTCCTTTATATGGACATCCTCCCATACATATCGGTAATATTTCACACTTAATACATTCTTCATGTTCAAATGGCGACCATAATATATAGTCCATATTTTTTGCATACATCTTTTCATCTACTTTTTCTTTAATTGTGGTAACATTTCCCACAGCCCTATCAATATTTCCAACATCATTCCAACATTTATACATATAACCTTCTGAATCAACTACATATGCACCAACATTATCAGCACAACAATAATTTGCTTTTATACTTGGATAAAATGGATATGATCCCGCAACTTTAAATCCTCTTTCAAAAAGTACTTTTTGATATTTACTATCATTCTCTGCATATTCTTTTGTATTCAAACAATTATTAGCAATTCCATTACAAGTATCTGTATACGCAGTAACATGTCCTAAATTAACAACAACATCTTTTAGTCCATTTTCTTCTAATATATCTAATAATTCCTCCACATGATCAACATTAGTTTTATCTATATTTATCCTAATAGCTACATTTTTAATTCCACCGTTTATAAGTTTTTTTACATTATCTATTATTGTAGTAAAAGTTTCCTCATCTGAATTCTTTAATTTTCTTCTGCTATTATGGATACTTGGAGGTCCATCCACTGTAATTTGTGCTCCTGTTATTTTAGCTTTTTTCATGTTTTCTATAATTTCTTCATTTATCAAATATCCATTTGTTACAATATATGCGCTATATTTAGCACCTTCTCTTTCACATATTTCTATAGCTCTTTGAGAAAAATCAAATATCATATCTTTTGCTAATAATGGTTCTCCACCATACCAAGTTATACTTATATCATGTTCACGCTTAGCATTTTCTTCTATCATTTCTATTAAACTATCTTGAACTTTCTTATCCATAAGACCTGCTTTTGGTGTTTCATAACAATAAGGACAAGCAAAATTACAAGCTAATGTAGGAGCAATTACTAGGCCTAATCCATTACTTGAGAATTTTCCATTATAATTTCTATATTTTAATAATTTTAACTCGTCCATCTCATCATGAACTATATAATTACCCTCTGACATATTTTCAACTAATTCTCTAGTTTTTTCATCTAAATTTTCTACATCTATATTTTCTATGTTTTCTAATATATTTAAAAAGTATTGATCCACCTCTGCTAATGCACAAGTAACACTATTAAAAGCTAAAGTTTTTCCGTTTTCTAATGTGATTATTTTGTTATATTTAGATTTCTTCATAATTTTTGCTCCCTACTTTGTTAATTTTTTAATATATAACTTAAAACCTTTTCTATTTATTTTTTATTACTTGTTTTCATTTATATAATTAAACTATGCATTTAATTTATCTACTATATACCTAATAAATTTTGCAATTTACTTCACAGTTGTTGCAATTCGTACATACGCTACAATCTGAACAATAACAATACCAATTTTTATCTGATGATGGCTTGATTATATATTTCATATTATCCTCCTTAATCATCATAAAACTCTGTTAAGTTATACTAAAATTTATTTCCCTTTTCTTTTTGATAAAAAAGTAAAATAAAAAAGCTTTCTTAAAAGAAAAGAGAAATAAAAATATTTATTAATTATAATAAACCATACATTGGCTTCCACAATTGTTATGACAATCATTACAATTACTACAATGGCAATACCCAGAAATATATCCCCACTTTTTATTTCTATAAACTATATATTTCATAGTATAACTAACTCCAATCTAAAATTTAATTTATTTAAAACTATTTTTATACTGTCTTACTTCAATTAATAGCACAATCTACGTACTTTATTTTCGCTAATAACAGACTTGTTAAATAGTTTTACTTCCATTAATGGCGCAATCTACTATACATACTCTTAAGCAATTGTTTACACAAACATTAGTACATCCTTTTTCTCTACAACCTAAAACACAAAATCCATCTTTAAAACTTACTCTTTTAATAATATATTTCATATAATTCCTCCTAATTAACAAATTAGTTCTGTTAAGTTATATAAACATTGATTTCTCTCTCCCTATTGAAATATAAGTTCTGTTAAGTTATATAAATATTAATTTTTTTAATAAGTATATTATTTTTAAACCTATTATTTTTAAATCTATTTTTTTATGATTAATTAACATAACCACTCGCTATACTCTAATTTTTAAAACAGTATTAATCAACTAACTACTTGTTATCCTATTATCTTTAAAATAATATTTATTGGCTTAATTATATGTTAAACTAATTTTTATATGAAATACCTTATTCAAAATTCAATAATTTATTTAATTGTATGAATTTTCTGAATAATTATTTTAAATTTTTAACTTATAACATACTTTTATCCTATAGCTCTCTTTATTCTGCGAATCCGTCTATTCGCATCTTTGACCAACACTTATTACTCTTTACTCTATAATTATCTTTATCCTATTACCCTTTGCCCCACACAATAATTTACACAGTTACCAGAGCATACAACACAATATCCTTGTGAAAACTTCTTAACAGGACCTTTTATAAACTTCATATCATACCTCCTTTATTATAAATCGCATTGAATTAATTATAAATATACTAATTTATTAAACTATTAATATTAAGCACATATAGATTAGAAATTGAAGCATATATAAATTTTCTTACATTTATTAAATTATTAATATTAAGCACATATCCAATCTAGATATTATTTATACACATTTAAGATACTTTATCAATTTATTAAATATTACGCATATATGCCACATCTACTAGCACATTTTAAAGAACAATAATCACAGTGATCACAATGACATAGACCTTCTCTAAAACTTTTAGGTTTAATTATAAATTTCATAATTTTTATACCCCAACTTATTATTATAATTTTTACCCTAGGTCTATCTATACTAATATATTAAATACATAAAAGATAATTAGTTTCATATATAAAACATTCTAGAGGAATTTACGAAGCTGTAGTAGAATTTGCATCAAATCTTATTACCTTAAACGATTTAATTATTATTCTTAATTGTATTTATTACAAACTTAAACAAATTAAGAACCTTAGTATAAGTAGACCTAGGAATAATTTGTTATTTAATTTCTACTTTCCTTCATTGTATCCTGCACAGTATCCGCATCCTGATTGAGTAACACAATCATTATGACAATTTTCTTTACATGCATTACAGAACCCTAATACAAATTTTGAGGATGGTTCTTTTATAAATTTCATTTATTCTCCCCCTCTTTAATTATTTCTTAAATTTCCTATTTAGGATTTACAGATAAACATTGTTCTGAACATCTATTATCGCAGTTTTTTTCACAAACTACACAGAATCCTAAGTAGAATTTGTTGCAAGGCTCTTTTATGAATTTCACACTTTTACCCCCTTTTTACTTTTTCTTTCTGTAAAATTACATGAACATTATTCTTCTTAAAGCTAGAAAACACAATAAATTTAATAAAATTACTCCTTCTTGGAAAAAGAAGAATAATGAACAAAGCTAAATTATATATGGGATTTATAATTATGGTACTTGTTATTAGAATATATACTGCTTTTGTTGGTTTACATTTAATGTTTTATATAAAATTACTTTAATTAATTTATATTTCTGATTTTATTAAATGTTATAAATCATTTAATTAATGTGTTATAATGATATAAATTTTTTATTTTTTCATTCTAGCGTAGATAGGATATAACCTCTGTTTATTGGATGCCTGCCTTTCCTAATACCTTTAAATTTTTAAAGTATAAATAAAGAGCATTTGCATCCTTGGATACTATTTTCTTAAATTTGGTTGGAATAAGAATTTATCCTAAAACAAAGAATTACTTTATAAATTTCCAATTAAAATGCATAAAATTCCAAAATAACACAATTTTCAAACATAGTATAATAAAAAACAAATATCATTGTAATTTTTTAATAAATTCTATTTATTGATAATAAAATATTATATATATTTTATTTTTAAATTTAATATTATTAAAGTATGAGAAAACATTAACAATCCATCACCTAAACATATTGTTTTTAGCAATATATTTTAATTTATTTTGATTAGCTTGTCCCATGTATTTTAATTTAACTTTAAAAAAATTCTACTATCCTTTTATTGTTTTTTCAATATAGTTGGCATGAATAATATCTGTATTAGAATAAATAGCTTTTCTTTAAAGGTATATTAAATTTTTTTAAAGCCATATTGAATTTTTTAATTTTTTTGTTAATTTGTGTCTAAATTCTTTGGATCTATACTTACTTATGGGTATATAGGTATCATTAACATTTATTATGTTGTCTTTAAACTCTTTTACTTTATTAAGATTAACTAAAAAACTTTTGTGACATCTAAAGAAATCATGTTGAGATAATTCTTTTTCAAATTTTGATAAAGTCATTTTAAATGTATAATCTTTATCTTTAGTGTGTATTGTTAACATCTTTTGCATAACTTCTATATACATAATATCATCTATGTTTAAAATTATAATTTCACCTTTATATTTAATAACTAAATTTTTTCGTGCTTCAATACACTTAATACAATTTAACGTAACATATTTTAAGACTTCATAATTTATAGGCCTAAGCAAATATCTATATGCTCTTACCTCATAGGCTTCATGAATATAATTAACAAGATTGGTTACAAATATTATTTCTACTACTGAATCAAACTTTCTTATTTTTTTAGCTATTTCTATACCATTTATTTTTCCCATATTTATATCTAAAAACATAATATTCATTTTTTTATAATTTTGAAGAAGTTCTTCTCCACAATTAAATTCAAATAATTCGCACTTTAATTTCGCTTCTCTAATAATTTTTATTAGAGAATTTTTTAAATAATTTCTTTGTTCAACATCATTTCCACAGATTCCTATGCGCATATTTAATGTCCTCCCTTTTATTAGTTTTTAGTATTTATGGACAAGCAAATCCTAGAATCTAATAAAAAAGGTGATGACATAGCATTTAACCCGGACAAATCGAAAAAAAATTTTCATCATTTGTAGTTTTTTTGAATATAAGGCTAAAAAGTATATAAATAAAAATAAATTTTTAATACATTTATTTTAAAATTAACAAATCAAATTTTATATATTTTCCAATCCGTTATTATATTTTCCTATATAACCCCGCAACATAATGTAAACCTTTTTTACAAAAAACAAAAATTATTAAATTATGCATTTAAATATATACATAATTAATAAGAATTATTAATTGAAATAATTTTTATACATCATAATTTTTATACACCACAGTAAAATTTAATTCTTAAAAGGAATTAAATTTTAATACTCATTATGTAATATATTTAATGTCACTGCAATATGTTATATAATCAACATCATATTTAAAATTAAAAAAATAATTATTTTTAAGTTTTAACTAAATTTAATCTAAAAACAAAACCATCCCTATATAATTTAAATTTTATTATATCATAAAAATTACCTTTGATTTTTATATAATGCATAATTTTAAAACAAAAATAATTTTACGCTAATAATTATTATATAATTAACCTAGAAATATATAAAATGTATATTTATGAAAATATGTGTACATAATTAAAAATGGCTGTTGATAAAATATATTTATTTATCAACAGCCTAAGCTATATTTATTAAAGTAAATTTTTTTAAAACTTTTTGTAAATCAAATTCAATTTTAAATAAAAATGATCATTCCTATTTTTCTTTTAATATTCATCCCTTAAAAATCTTTATTCAGTAACCCTCTTAACTTTTCTTACCTAATAACAATGCAATCAAAATTGCAAAAAATCTTTATGCAGTAATCCTTTTAACCCAATCTTTTCCTTCTACAAGTCTTGTTATCATCATAGCACATACCGTATTTCCTGTAGAATTTAACAATGTTGCTGGAGCATCTATTATAGTACTTATAACTGCTACTATTCCTAAAACTTCAGGTGCAAAACCATATATACTTATGATTAGCATAGCACCTATAAGTCCTCCACCTGGAATAGCTCCCATAACTGCTCCTATCAAGTAGGATACTATAATTATTGTAATTATTGCTTTAAAACTAGTCATATCATGTCCAAATAATCCAAGTAAAAAAGTTATTTTTAAAACTCCACCTATAACTGAACCATCTTTATGAGTATTTGCTCCTAATGGTATAACTGTTTCCCTAATATCTTTAGGTACTCCCATATTCTTTGCGCTTTCTAAATTGACAGGAATAGATGCTGCGCTAGAACATGTAGCAATGGATGTTATTGAAGGTGCTAATGCATTTTTCCAAAATAATTTTATTCCCGCTTTTCCTGCTGCCATATAAGCATATACAGTAAACATAATAAAATAATATACTAAAGTAAGTACTAGATATAATATAAATACTCTCACATATCCTTCTAGTATTTGAGGTCCAAGTTGTCCTATTACTGAAGCAAAATAACAACCAAGTCCTATTGGTGCTGTGTACATAATTATATCTATCATCTTTATCATTGCAGTTGAACCAGCATCTAAAAATTTAGCAATAGGTTTTCCCTTCTCTCCTACCATAGCTGTAGAAATACCAAAAATTATTGAAAATATAATAATTTGTAGCATATTTTTTCTAGAGAATAATAATGCAAAATCTGATACTGTAACTGTATTTACAATCTGTTGTAGCATACTTACCTTTTCTTTATTTTGAACTTCATTAACTGTATTTGCCATTATCTTTTGCATAGTTGAAGGATCTACTCCACTTGTAGTATTTATTGTTAAAGCCCCTATAACTCCAATTACAGCTGCAATTAAAGCAGTAAAAGTAAATACTATGAATACACTTAATAAAATTTTTCCTAATCTTTTCATGTTAGCCATATTAGCAATGGCTGAAGAAACACTAAAAAATACTAAAGGTACAATTGCTGTGAACATTAAATTTAAAAATAAATTACCTAAAGGTTCAACTGCTACAGCTCTTGGACCTATAATTAATCCAACTATTCCCCCTGCAACTACAGAAAGAAGTAGTATTATAGACCATTTATAATTTTCCCATAAATTCATTCTATCTCCTCCACGCTTACACATAACTTTTAATTCCTATAATAAAAATCAAGAAAAGTTTTTTGATGATTTTGCCATGTTTACACATAACTTTTAATTACACATAATAAATTAAATAATAAAAAATCATTGATTTATTATAAAATTTTACTTATATTTAAAATACCCCTAAATTTTAAATATAATTCTTTGAAAAAATTACATAACTCATTTTCATATATAATTATATTATATACATATCTTTTACTATTTTTATTGTTAAAACTGCTATTAGTATTGCAAAAAATGCTATAATAAATATATAAATTTCTAAAAGGGTGATAATAATGGATAAAAAAAGCTTCCCAACAAGCATAAAAAGAGGATATTTAGAAGAAGATTTTAAATTTTTTCATTTAAAAGATAAAAAAGATATGGAATTTGAACTTCATTATCATGACTTTAATAAGATAATTGTCTTTATATCTGGAAATGTTAGTTATCTTATAGAAGGAAAAGCTTATAAACTTAGGCCTTGGGATATACTTTTTGTAAGCAGTAACGATTTACATAAAGTTATAATAAATAATAATGAACCCTACGAAAGAATAATAATATGGGTTAATTCAAATTTTTTAGAAATGCATAATAAAAATAATAGCAACTTGCTTACCTGCTTTCAATTATCCTCCAAACACAAAATTAATCTTTTCCGTATGGAACAGCATAATATATCTTTAATAAAACATACTTTATTTTCACTTGAATCTGCTATAAAAGATACTGACTTTGGAAATATATTATTAAAAAACTCTTTATTCATTCAGCTAATGGTATATCTAAATAGATTATTTATGAACAATACAAATCACATAGAAAAAGGTGATATAGAATATGATAGTCAAATAGAAGAAATTATAAATTATATAAAAGAAAATCTTCAAAATGACTTATCTATAGATACTTTATCATCTAAATTTTTCATAAATAAATATTATCTTATGCATAAATTTAAAAATCAAACAGGATATACTCTTCATAAATATATACAACAAAAACGTTTAGCCTTTTCTAAATCCCTTATAATAAAAGGCTATAAAATTACAGAAGTGTGTAAAAACTGTGGCTTTGGGGATTATTCAAACTTTATACGTGCTTTTAAAAAAGCTTATGGTATATCTCCTAAAGACTTTTACAAAACCTTTAAAAGCTTTAAAATATAATTATTTAAATGAAATCATTTAAGGATAATTTAACCAAATAACTTAAGATTGTTTTTTCCAAAATATTATCAATTCAATTGATAGATATCTACTATCAAACACAATAATAAATAAGTTACTTTATAAAATTGCATTTTTTATAATTTAAAATAAAAACCAAAGAGATTAAATACCTCTTTGGTTTTATAAATGAACTAAATTTTATTTTTATAATTTTAAAAATCAGCAATAATATTTAACGTAAAGCTAATATAAAAATAACTTTTACTTTTTACTATTTTTAATTTCAGTCCATATATCATCATATAATTTTGTAGTTTCACCTACATCCTTAATAAGCTCATTTCCTTCTACTGCTTCTCTTGGTGGATAAACTGCTATATCATTTAGCATATCCTTATCTATTAAAGGATATGCTGCCTTATTTGGATTTGCATAAGGAAATTCTTCTGATACTTGTGCACTTATTTCAGGTTTGTATATGAAGTTTATAAATTCCTCTGCCAATTTCTTATTTTTAGCTTTTTTAGGTATTACGAAGTTATCATACTGAGGAATTACTCCTTCTTTTGTTAAAACTACTTCTAAATTAGGATTTTCAAGTTTAGCAAGATATGCTTCCGTTCCCCATACATATCCTATAGAAGCTTCTCCATTTATAAGTAAAGTTTTTGGAGATTCACTATCAAAAGCTTTTACATTTGGCATTAATTTTATTAAATCCTCTTTAGCCTTTTGAAGTTCTTTTGGATTTTTAGTATTTATAGAGTACCCGTTCTTTTGTAACGCCAATCCTATCATAACCCTTGGATCATCCAAAATTACCATAGAATTTTTAAATTGGCTATCCCATAGGTCAGCAAAAGAAGTAATCTTTTTAGTAACTTTAGTCTTATCTATTACTATATTATTGCCTCCCCACATATAAGGTAAGCTATAAGTATTTTGGGGATCAAAAGATAAATTAAGTACATTTTTATCTATATTAGCTAAGTTTGGTACATTATTTTTGTCTATTGGTTGAATTAATTGTTGTTTAGTCATTATTTCAATAGCATAATCACTAGTAACCACTAAATCATATGGAACATTTCCGCCCATTAATTTTGCAAGCATTTCTTCATTAGATGAAAAAGTAGAATAATTTACCTTTACATTATATTCCTTTTCAAACTGTTCAATAACAGACTGTGGTAGAAATTCTGACCAATTGAATATATTCAGCACTTGCTTTTCTGTCTTAGTTGTGTGCCCAAAAATAGTAAAACCAATTCCAGTAGTCATTAACAGTATAACTACAAAAGATAATGCTTTTTTTACTTTTTTATTTTTAAGCATATTTCTTCTTATGCCCTCAGCTATAGCCACCACACTTAAAGTAAATACCATCATTACAGTAGATAATGCATTTATTTCAGGAGTTACCCCAAACTTAACCATAGAAAATATTTTAAGTGGTAATGTATTGCTATCTGGTCCTGCTGCAAAAAAGCTTATAATAACATCATCTAAGGAAAGTGTAAATGCAAGCAATGCTCCTGATATAATTCCTGGTGATATTACAGGTAATGTAACCTTGGTTAAAGTTTGCCAAGGCGTAGCACCTAAATCTTGAGCAGCCTCCTCTAGTGCAGCGTCAAACCCATCTAATCTAGCTCTAACTACTATAATAACGTAAGAAATACAAAAGGTTATATGAGCAAGTATTAAAGTTATAAGCCCTGCTGGCAAATTAAGTGATGAGAAAAATGCTAGCATGGATATTCCCATAACAATTTCCGGAATAACTACTGGAATATAAAGAAGTCCCTCAATAGCTTTTTTCCCTTTAAACTTATATCTATACATTCCTATGGCAGCCAAAGTTCCTATAATCACTGCAAAAAACGTACTTACAAAAGCTATTATTAAACTATTTTTTAAAGCTTCTAATATCTGAGTATTATTTATTAACCTTTTATACCAATCTAATGTAAAGCCTGTAAAAGTAGCATTCAGTTTAGATTTATTAAAGGAGAATGCCACCAAAACAAGGATTGGTAGATATAAAAAAGCATATACTAAAATTGCATATATTTTACTTAATAAACTTTTATTCTTTTTCATCTTTAGTTAACCTCCTCAGTACCTTTTGCCTTATTTCCTTTAAAATAAAAACCTATAGCTATAAGCATTAAAATAATTAATATTACTGCTATAGCTGAACCAAAAGGCCAATCTCTAGAGGTTAAAAATTGGTTTTTAATTAGATTTGAGATTAACATAGTTTTGCTTCCACCCATTAAGTCAGATATAAAGAAATAACCTAATGTTGGTATAAATACTAGCATACATCCAGCTATAATCCCCGGTAGAGTTAAAGGTAATGTTATTTCTTTAAAGGTCTTATAAGGTGATGCTCCAAGATCATTAGCAGCTTCTATATAACTCATGTCTAATTTTTCTATAGATGTATAAATAGGTAGCACCATAAAAGGTAACATTATATAAAGCATTCCTATAAATACGGCACCATCTGTATAAAGCATTTGTAATGGAGAGTGAATTAAACCAAACTTCATAAGATACGTGTTAATTACTCCCTCCGTTTTTAAAAGTATTATCCATGCATAAGTTCGGACTAAAGAATTAGTCCAAAAAGGTAATATAACTAATAATAATAATAATCCTCTATATTTTTTATCTGCTCTCCCAATGAAATATGCAAAAGGATAACCTATAATCAAACACCCTAAAGTAGTACTAATAGAAATTATTAAAGTCTTAATTAAAATTTCCCCGTACATAGGATCCATAAGTCTTTTATAATTTTTTAATGTAAAAGGTAACCTTATATCCCCATATTCACCTCTTGATAAAAAGCTGACTACTAATACAAGAAGTAAAGGAACAACAAAAAATGTAATAAGCCACAGGGCAACGGGCCCCACTGTCTTAAATATAGGGGAGGATTTTTTTAACTTAAACTTTATTCCTTCTTTGCCTTCTCTTAAATTAATATCTTTGTTTTTGTCATGCAATTGCTTTTTAAAAATATTTGAAAAAGCATTGCTAAATTTCCCCCACATTATTGCATCACCACTGCATGTTTAGGATTCCATGTGGCAAACAAGTATCGTTTATCATCAGAATTATGTGGAGTATATACGTCACTTATAGGTTCTGATACCACAAATTCCCTACCATTTTTAGTAACAACAACGGTTTTAATTACAGATCCGTTATAAATTCTTTCTTTAATATTTACCTTTATTCCTACCATTCCATTATCCACACTATTTGAAAGTTTAATTCTCTCTGGTCTAATAGCAAGGCATACTTCTTGTGTCATAGATGTAGGAGATCCAGTTATTAATATTTCCTCTCCATCATCTTCATCTAATAAATATTTATTATTATTCTTCTCTAAAATCTTCCCTTCAAACAAATTAGTTTCTCCAATAAAGTTTGCTACAAACTTAGTTTTTGGTCTTTCATATATATCTGCTGGAGTTCCAACATGTTCTATAACACCTTTATTCATAACTACAATCCTATCTGACATAGTTAATGCCTCTTCTTGGTCATGAGTTACATAAATAAAAGTTATTCCTAACTTTCTTTGAAGTTGTTTTAGTTCTAATTGCATTTGTTTTCTAAGTTTTAAATCTAATGCTCCCAAAGGCTCATCTAATAAAAGTACCTTAGGATTATTTATAACAGCCCTTGCTATAGCTACTCTTTGCTTTTGACCACCAGAAAGTTCACTTGGCATTCTATTATCATACCCTTCAAGTTGAACCATTTTCAACATTTCTTTTACTCTTTCTTTAATTTGACTTTCTGGTACATTTTTAACTTTTAACCCAAAAGCCACATTTTCAAAAATATTCATATGTGGAAATAATGCATAACTTTGGAATACGGTGTTAACGCATCTTTTATATGCAGGTACTTTTGAAACCTCTTCACCATCTATAAAAATTGATCCATCACTTTGTTCTTCAAAACCTGCTATCATCCTTAATGTTGTTGTTTTACCACATCCACTTGGACCTAAAATAGTCAAAAATTCTCCTTTTTTTATATTTAGAGAAACTTTATCTACTGCTAAAGAATCACTTTCTAAGAATTTTTTACTAACATTTTTTAATTGAACCATTACCTCAATCAAGAAAATCACCTCTACCTTATAATATTTATTTATATAAATTTAAATTAATTGTTAAAAAACATTGCTTTACTTAAGATAAATTTAATTCTACAAATATAGATTATGTAATTTTATTAATATTTTTATAAACAAATTTTTTAGCTTCAGAAACAATTTTCATTTCTTATAAAGCTTAAAAATATTTATCTAAAAACTTAAACTCTCTTTACTCTCTTTTAATAAAATGAAAGTAAAAAGCATATAAGTAATTGCATAAAACTAAGTTGATTAAATAGAATTTTATAAATAAATAACCCCTGCATTAAAATCACAGGGGTAAAGACTTCACATTTATGGTACAAGCAAAAATCTTTTTATATGGAGTTGGAGTTAATTTAAAACTTAAAAAAGTCATAAATAATTCCTTAATACAATATTTCGCAAACACATGAAAAGCGAATTGTATTCTTATCCATCTTCCCCTGTTTTTTTCATTTTTTGCTAATATAAAATTCCTACTTAGCAACTTACCCGTAATCATACTATCCCTCTTAACAATTTTTTTATTATTATTCGCAAATTTATGAATTATTTTTAAATCTATCAGATTAGATTATAGCAAAGCTATAAAGAAAATTCTACAATTTATTTTATATAAATTGAAATAATTATTAAGAAAAATTCCTTTATAGTTATTAATACTATGCTTAACCTGACTATTATGATAATAATGAGCCCTATTAAAGAAAAACCGTGCAATTTAAAAAAATTACACAGTTTTTTATAATATTATTTTGATTCATATTGTAAAATCTACTAAATATACAATAAAACTTATCTCGCCCACAATTCTCACAAATATTAATATATTTTTTTCGCCTACTAAATATACAATAAAACTTATCTCGCTAAAGGAGATGTTATAGTAGATGATTGGCTAATATTGCTAAATATATAATCAAATTTATATACTATTTCTAAAATTTAAATTTTAAATAAAGTTTTATTCAATTAAATTTCAACTTTTTCTTGTAATAAATAAGATATTACTATAAATAATATTACCATAAATACTATATCAAATATTGTAGAAGCTATATTAACATTTATAAAATTTAAAGTAACTCTTGCACTATTAGTTGTATGTGATATAAATGTACTTGGTTTTATAGTTAGTTCTATAGTTTGAGGAAAAATTTTTTCAAGCCATATAGACAATTTTGTTATAATCACCATTATAAAAACAAATATACCAAAGGATCCTAATTTACCAAGTTTTTTCTTCCTAATAGCAACTCTAGACAAAACTATAGACACGTATATAGTTAATAGCAAACTTATATGAGAGAATATTCCTATAACACTTGCAATAAAAATATTTTTAAAAGTTAAATATGATGCAATATCAAAATATAATAAATGACTATTTTTTAAATGAATATATATATATATTCCTGCTACTATATTTACTAATATAAGTTGAATAATTGATGTTAATAATTTAGCACCTAATATACTTCTACCTTTCACAGGTAATGTAAATATTAAATAAGAAGTATCTGAATAAAGATCCTTACTAAACATATTTATATTCCAAATTAAAACTACTAAACAAGCAAAAGAAAGTATAACAATTGATAGTACAAATATTATTTCCCTTGGCCATTTATTCACTTTATAAAAAAGAGTTAAATTGGATAAAACCACTAAACTTAATAATATTAAAATTTCTTTATAATAACATTTCAAATTATATTTTATAAGCTTCCCCATTATTTAAATACCTCCTTATACAATTCATCTATAGACATTCCTTTTTCCATCCTAAGTTCCTCTGCCACACCACTTAATGCTATTTCCCCCTCAGATATAAAGAAAACATCATCAAAAATTCTTTCTATATCATTAACCAAATGGGTTGTAACTATTATAGTACTATCCTCACTATAATTATTTACTATTGCATCTAATATTTTATCTCTGCTTACTGGATCTACTCCACCTAAAGGCTCATCCAATAAATATAACTTTGCTTTTCTAGATAAAATTAATGTAAGAAGCAATTTTTCAAGCATTCCTTTAGATAATGCTGTAACCTTACTTTCTTTATCTAAATTCATAAATTGTAAAAGCTCATTGCACTTTTTCTCATTAAAATCAGCATAAAAATCCTTATAAAATTCCACTGCATCCTTTATTTTCATCCACTTATACAAAAAATTTTTATCTGGCAAATATGAAACTTTAGCCTTAGTATTTACCCCTGGAGTTTCTCCATCTATTAATATTTCTCCTGAACTAGCTTTTAATATTCCTGCTGCTATTTTTAAAAACGTAGTTTTTCCACTACCATTTGGTCCTAACAATCCTACTATTCTTCCCTTTTTTACTTCCATACCTAATCCATTCAGCGCATTTTTATTAAAATAACCTTTTTTTAAATTAGAACAAGTCAATATCTTATCCATTATTTATATCCTCCTTCTCCAATTCCTTTCTTACTACATTTAATATTTCTTCTTTTTTAAACCCTATTTTTTTCATACCCTCTAAAAAATCCTGTATTATTTCTCTACTCATTTCCTCTCTTAGCCTGTCTATTATTTTTTTATCTTTACTAATAAAAGAACCCATTCCTCGTTGAGTAAAAATTATATCTTCTCGCTCTAATTCTTGATAAGCTCTTTGCAATGTATTGGGATTAACAGTCAATTCTTTAGAGAATTCTCTGACGGATGGAAGCTTATCTCCTAACTGAAAACTACCATTAACTATATTTTGTTTTACATAATTCATTATTTGAATGTATATTGCTATTTTATCGTCAAATTTTATTTTCAAGACTTCACCTCCAAAGTTCCAGTGTACTATTTAAATAGTACACTAATACTATATCATTGTCAATGCTATTATAAATCCTACTTTAAATATAATAATTCTCTATTTATTTAATCCTTTGAAACTCTTTTAAAAATTTTTTTAAATATTTACTTTCAATTCTACACATTATCACTGGTTTATTATAAACAAAATTAAGGATGATAAAATAGCAATACCTCAAAGTATTATAAATAGTTTATTACATAGAAAAATGCTCTTCTTAAGGTGAATAAATAAAAAAACTATTCATCTTAAGAAGAGCATTTTATGTTTTATATTTTTATTTATATATTTTTTAATGCATCTTATCTTCTATTTTAAATTTTAATATAAAAAACAAAAGATTCTAGTGGTAAAGCACATAAATAACTCTTTTTTATAAATTAAATGTGTTTAATTGTTATTTAAACAACATTTTTTATATTTTTTTCCGCTACCGCAAGGGCATGGATCATTTCTCCCTATTTTACCCTTATGATTAACTTTTTCTACTTTTTCATATATTTTATCCTCTTTAGATTTTATTTCTTTTATACTATAACCTCTTAAACACCATTTTTCAATATTATTATTTACTTCAATTATAATAGCTTTTATATCTCTTTCTATTTCTTCACTTTTTAAATATATTTTTCCTTTTATATCTTCAAATATATAATCTACAGAAAAAGCATTTTTCATAAGGCAACTTGTAGAATACATTACCTCATTTAATTTTTCTTCTTTAATGTTTAAATTTTGCTTAATATATTTTTTTAATTCTTCCAATGGCTTTATATAAAATTCTTCTTTATTAAATTTTCTTATACAATTAATACTTAATGATTTATAATTTAAATATTGTACTGCTCTATGACCTTGCAAAACATAAGATAAATTAATCACATCTTCTATATAATAATTATTATCCTGTTTCTTTATTCCATAATAATTTCTATTATTATCACTTAATAGATTAGTTAAATAATTTCTATCAAATTCGATTTCTATATTTTTATCTTTTCCATATTTTAAATTTGAAGACATACTATGTATAATTTCATATAATTCTTCCAAATTTAAAACTCCATAATAATGAAGCAAAACTCTTATTAACTTTAGTATATCTTTTGATATATAAAACCCTAAGTTAAAATCTTCCCTATCTATATAATTTTCTTTTATGTTATCTTCTAGTTCTTTTGCCATAACAATTTTATTTTTATCATCATTTACTTCAAATATTATACCTTTCTTCTTTAAATCATTTATGGCATTATCAAATTTATTTATATTTTGATTTACATATTCTACCTCATCAAAATATCTATCTAAAAAAATATATTCATAGAACCCAATATTATTCATTACTTCATCTAAATTATTATGTAACTTATCTTCTAAAACTTTAATTAAGTCTTTCTTATTTAATTTACTAGCCCCTTTTATATCTAATGATTTTCTTATATCTGTTAAATCGTTTTTAGTTAAATTATTTAATAATGTTTCTAAGTTATTCTTTTCATTTACTTCTGGTATGTTATTACAAATCACAACTATTCTCCTATTCTGTATATTTTATTTTAATGACACAATCTTAATTGTATATAAATAATAACTTTTTTTCAATACTTAGCCCCAGTGTGATAGCAATATAAAGTAACAATTTTTTATGTTTTTCATATATTAATATTATAACTAAAGATAATATCATAATACACAACTCTAATGCTATAAACAGAGGTGATAATATGGGTCACAAACATCATAAACACAAATGCTGCGGTTACGAAAAATACGAATGCTACGGACCTGGTTGTGGATGCAATAAATTCTTTGATGGTTGTTGCGGTAGCAACTGCGGTTGTGGATGCAATAGCTTTAACAATTTATTCAAAGGATGTTGCAGTAACAATTTTGGTGGTGGTTGCAATAATCCTTTAATACTTTTAGTATTATTAGGTCTGTTTTGCAATCGCTAAGATAAACTAAATTGATTATATATAAGCCTGTCATAGATCATAAAATGTAAAGAAAGGGTATTTCAATTTAATTTGAAATACCCTCTTTTAAAAATTTATAATAAAAACTCTATTTATCTTTATAAAAATTTTCTACACTGTAATTAAAATAAAAATTATATCCCAAATCAAAAATATATTTACCTTTGAGTAGATAATGAATATTTAGGATTTATACTTCTTAATAATCTATGAATTGGAATTAATTTAAATATTAATATGCAAATTATAGCTTCAATTCCTATTATAGGTACATTTACTGATAATGAATATATAATTGGTCCCATTCCTTCTGGAGCAAAAGAGCCAAAAAACACTGCTCCAGATATAAAATGGCATAAAAATTTAATGAAAAAAGCAAAGGATATACTTAAAGTTCTATTGTTTCTAAAGCAACCCGCTAGTCCCATAGCCAAATATGGCAATGGATAGTCAAATAACATTTGAATTGGATGTAATATAAAAGGATCTGTTATAAGAGAAATTAATCCATATAAAAACCCTGTTAAAAATCCAATTTCTTTTCCATATGCAAATGTAAGCAACAAAATAGGAACCATACAGCCTAAGGTTACACTCCCACCTTGTGGAAATCTATATATTCTAAAAATATTGAGAATAGTAGAAAGAGCAAGTGCAATTCCAATCTGAGTTATCATTCTTGCATTTAATTTAATCTTTTTTAATTTAAATATAACAAAAAATATAACTAGAAAAGCTACTAATGCTAAAATTGATAATGGACTTTTTAATATTTCCGCCATCTTATCGGGAAACCCTGAAAAAGTTTGAAAAAATCTTTTTCCCCATTCTAATGATTCCATAAAAAAACCTCCTATATTGTGCTATAAGGAAGTTTGAGTTCAAAATATTTAATTTTGCAAAAAACTCAAGCTTTCCTACGCTGGTATTAACCAGATCAGGTTAAAGGGTTAATGAATTTATCATCTCTCAGCCATAAATTTTGGCACCCCTAGCACTAATTTTATTTATTATAATAATTTTATCACTAACACCTATAAGTGTCAACAATGAAATATTTTATATGCTAAATATATTAAAATTAGTTAATAAAAATAATTTTATTTACCTTCATAAATTTTAAATATAATAATATATAACTAATATAGTATATAATTTTAATAACTTTAACCATAATGAATATTTAAAATATCATTAAATATATTTTAAAAACATAAATCAATTATTAAGATTTATTTTCCCTTAACAAATCTCTTATTTCTGTCAATAATACTTCTTCATTACTCATTTTAGGTTCTTCTTTCACTACTTCCTCCTTTTTTTTGAATTTATTTATTAATTTAATAAACAAGAAAATCGAAAATGAAATTATTAAAAAATTTACTGCTGCTTGTATAAAATTACCGTATTTTATAGAAACCGATGCTTTCTCAGAAAAATTCATTGTAAATTTTAAATTAGTAAAATCTATACCTCCTATTAGCAATCCTACTAAAGGCATTATAATGTCCTCTACTAAGGAAGTTACTATTTTACCAAAGGCACTACCTATAACTACACCTATAGCTAATTCCATAGCATTACCTTTTACTGCAAATTCCTTGAATTCTTTAATTATCTTTTTCAAACCTAAAACCTCCATATTTAACTATAAACTATTATGTATATTATAATAAAGATCATTTATTTTCAAGAATTTTATTCTGGTAAAATATTTATAAATTATTATTGATATCCTTGAATTATTAAAAAAGTAACCAAATTAAATTATAAAAAAATAACTAAATTCCTCTAATAAAAAATAGTACATATTAAAATAGATTTAATTTTAATTCCCCAAATAGAAAAAATATATTCATAAACTATTCATTTTGCTAAGTAGTTCTAAATTTGGCTACGTTAAAAACTACTAAAGTTTATTCATATGTTTATTACATATATTTTTTTCTATTTGCTACATTAAAATTAAATCTATTTTTACTTTGAGATAACCCTTTTTATCTATCCGATAACTCCCCTCTCTAATACTCCCATCGCACTCTGTAAAAGCCATTCGCACCAAATCAAATATTTTAACTCTCTGCTTTTCTTCAAGATAGGAATAAAGATCGGGGACATCGCTGGATAACGCTTTCTAAACTTTAGATGGAGTAAAAACTTCCTCTAAAGCTTAGAAATCTGTTTATATCTTAAATTTTTCCACTAATGAATTTAATGTATTTGAATAAGAATTTAATTTTTCTGCAGATGATACTACCTCTTTAAGTCCTGCTGCCTGTTCCTCAGCTGAAGCTGTTATTTCTTGAGTTGTTGCTGCTATTTCCTCGGAAACAGAGGATGCTTCATTTATTTTATTTAATATATCATTTTTTTTGTTATATATAATTTTTTGTGATTCACTAACATTTCTTATACTTTTTTCTAGTTTATCTATAGACTGTTTTATAGTATTAAATGCATCATCTGTAACACCAATTTTATCCTTAGTATCCTTTTCTAGTTCTATACTTTCATACATTTTGTCTAATATATCTTTTACTTCTTTGTTTATATTATAAATAACCCTTTCTATTTCTGAAGCTGAAGTTGATGATTGTTCTGCAAGTTTCCTAACCTCTTCTGCTACTACCGCAAATCCTTTACCTGCTTCTCCTGCCCTTGCAGATTCTATACTAGCATTAAGTGCTAATAAAGATGTTTGTTCTGTTATAGATTGTATTGTTTCTGTTATTAAACTTATTTGATTGGAACTTTCCGCTAATTTATTGATTTTATTAGCTAATTCCTGATTTGATTTAGAATTTAATTCAAATTTATTTTTTAAATCTTTTACAACTTGTCCACTGTTTGCAACAACATTTTTAACTGTATCAGATTCTTTTACCATTTCCTTAGAATCTTCCATAGAATTTTCTACTTTATCTGATAAATCACTTATAGAATTTAAACTTCCTTCCATAGATTGAGCTTGATCTGAAGTTGCATCTGCTATGTTTTGAACTACTTGCACTATTTCATTTCCTGCTATTTCTGATTGTTCTGTTATATCTTTTAAAACATCTGAAGATTCTCTGACTTCAAAAGAAACACTTTTTAAATTATCTAAAATTTTTACTGTCTCTTCCCTTACTACATTAATTCCATCCATAATTAATTCCATCTCATATATTGACGTTCCACTTTTATCTATGTTTTTAGTAAAATCTCCATCCTTCATATAGGCTAATGAATCTTCTATTTTTCTTATAGGATTTATTATCTTCTTAGAGAATACACCACCTATTGCTAATGCCCCTACTAAGGATAAAATTGATATTATAATTATCATTTTATGAAATTTATTAAGTTCAGATTGTATCTCACTATAAGGCAAAAAACCTACAATGTTCCAAGATGTTAATCCATCTTTTTCTGTTATAACTTTATATTCTTTTCCATCAATTTTTATTTTATCTATAATGCCCTTATGTAATATTTCTTTAGGCCAATTTAAATCCTTTATGTTTTTATTTAATTTATTTTTATCTTTATGCCCTATGATTGAACCATTTTTATCAGTTAATACAACAAAACCTTCTTTACCAATCTTAGTATTTTTAGCAATAGAAGATAACTCATCTAACTTTATGTCCATACCAATTACTCCAACTAGAGTATCTTTTTCATCCATAACTGCTTTAGCTACAGTTACCATTAAACTATTAGTCCCTGAAGTATCTTTATATGGTTCTGTAATAATAGAATCCCCTTTCATTTCTACTGCCTTCTTATACCAAGGTCTTGTTCTCGGATCAATGCTGTTAACTGTATCATTTTTAGGCGAAAATATAATATTCCCTTTAACTGTTCCTAAATAAACACTTGTAATTTCAGAATGCGAATTTCTAAAAGCCTCTAATGAATAAAAAAGCCAATTAGCAGAATCTTTATTTTTCAATATATTTTTACAATTCCCATCATTAGCTAACGTATCAATTGACTCCATATTGTTTTTATTTTTTTGTGCTATCATAGATTTAAAACTAAATACAGAATTTTTGGTTGTTGATTCAAAATTATCTTTTAAATTTTTAGTTTGTGAATAACTAGTACATATGCCAACAATAAGTATAGGAATTAGAGCTACCGATATAAGCAATCTAGAAATTATACGTCTTATACTTTTGTTTTTCATAAAATATCCCCCCATTTTATAAAAATTCTGTTAATTCATATTATACTACAAATAATTAACAATTAAATATGATTTTTAATATTAATGTTAATTTATATATTATATTCTTTATTTAAATGACAAAATATTTTATTAAAATTCATTATTAATCAACTATATTAATCAACTATGGTGAAATATATAAAAATCACAAATATTAAATGTAAACTATTGATTAATATATAAATCTAAAAAATTTATATAACTTTAATAAATAAATTAAAAGAAAAGAAAAAAGATATTTTAGAGATGTGAATTTTTTAAATTTTGCACAAATATAAAATTAGAAGGGATATTAATAATACACTAAAGCTCAATATACAAAACTTCATCTAGCTTTTCAAAGTTATATGCTAAAACTATTGATTAAATTTTAGATACATTTGTTAAAATTTAATATAACTTTAAAAAGATATCCGTTTATAAAGATATTAAAATAATATTTTTTAAAATTAATTTTCAAAAAAATCTTTTAATATCTCTATAGTATAAGAACACTTTACTGTAATTATTAACTCCCTTCTTTTATATTTTATCCCGTAATCTTTATAATTATTTATTTAAATTTATAAATTATCTAATTGGATTCTATATAATAAAACTAAGTAAAAATATAGTAGTATATGCTGTTCTTTAAGTTAATAGAAATATTTTATGTAAAAAAAATAAGTAAAAGCTTTATGAAATGGAAATCATCATACCAAACTCTTAAATTTTATATAGTAAAAAAATAACTCAAAATGAATTTAATAAAAAACATAAAAATAAAAAATACACTTAATAAACTAATATTCCTCTGAGAAGTTTTAAGTCTAAATGTATTAAAAACTACTAGAGTTTATTTATATATTTATTAGGCGTATTTTTATATTTTAATATATTATTATTTTAAACTTTAATTAAAATAATGTTTTACATCTACTCCTCCAAAAGCTGCTACACAATTAATTTTTAAGGTTGGTCCACCATTATTCATATTTCTATTTCTAGTTTTATTGCTCCATCCACCAAATATTGGTATTCCATTTATAACTACATTCCAATTTTCTGGAACTATTATATCTACTCCTCCAAAAGCTACAAATACATCTATACAAGCACCACCTACACTCAACTGAGCATCTAATAAATCTAAATCTATTCCTGCAAATATAGTTGTTATGCTTCCACCTTTAAAAGATTTTGAATAATTTTTAGTTTTAGTACCTGCGAATATCGCTCCTGTTTTTATAAAATCCTCTGTATTCTGTCCACCAAAAAAAGTTCTATCTTTTAACTTAAAATTATCTTTATAAGTCAATAAATAAAAACCTATTAAAATGAAAATTCCTGCCCAAAAGAATTTAGACATATTATATAATATATTTAAATTTTTTAATTGAAACATTACTCCCAACAATATTAATACAATTCCATTTAAATATGAAACTGACTTTTCTAAAAGCTTTTTAATACCAATAACTATTAATACCATTGGCCAATAATTACTTATGATATATCCAAAATCCCATAAATTTAATGCTTCTAAAAAGATTCCCAAACCTATAACAAGAAATATAATACCTAAACTACTTTTCCCTTTCATCTTTTATCCCTCCATCTAATGCTTAATGTACTAAATTATATACTGATTTAATTTGTTTATAAAGATATATTCTTGTTTACATCAAAAATACCTCATTTTATGTTAATATAATAAATCAGTTAATTATTACTAATCTTATTATATAAGAAAATACATTATATGAAAATTAAAAATCAAATTATCTTTTTATAATACATAATTAGACTTTAAAAGGTGCTAGAAAAATTAAATCAATGGCATAAGATAGCTTTTATAACACATAATTAAACTTTAAAAGATACTAGAAAAGTTAAATCAATAGTACAAGATAGCTTTTTATAGCACATAATTAAACTTCAGCAGAATATTAAGTAAATTAATCTTTACTTAATATTCTGCTGAAGCTCTAAAATTTGTATAGGGATAATTTTATTTATTATTTTATAAACAAAGTTATTAATTTTAAATCTACATATAAAATATTGTGTTAAAAAAATATACTAATTCCATAAATTTAATAATTATATTTCATAATAGATTATAATATTTTACCAATTACTAAGCTTTTAAATTTGTATTAACTTTTTTATTTTTACTTAAAGTATTATAAGCCTCCAGTGCAAGCACCACAGCTAATACAAATAATATTACTGCCATTACTCCTAGTATATAATTTGGTGTTGTTCCAAATAAATAAGATTTTATTATTAAAAATAGTGCAGATAATGTTACAGCAAACATAAATACCATTGGTATTATTATCATTATTGTTTTCTTTTCTCTTCTTGCAAGCCATGCTGTTAAAGATAATAAAGCTAATGCAGCTAACAACTGGTTTGCTGACCCAAATATAGGCCATATTTTTTCATATCCATATAATATTAGTCCTAATGCAAAAAATACCGTTATTAATGTTGATACATACATATTAGTAAATATAGATTTCTTTTCCCCTTGTTTTTCGCTATCTCCTTTGAAAAATTCCTGAAATATATATCTTCCTATCCTTGTTGCTGTATCTAAACTTGTTAGTGCAAAAGCAGAAAAAGATAGTGTTACGAATACTTTCCCTACAGCCAATGGTATTCCAAAAGAATTCATAAAAGCTGCACAACCATTAGCGAAAATTTCAGCTGGTGTACCTTTAGCTTTAGCAACATATCCTACAGCAATCAAAGCTATAATAGCTACAACTCCTTCAATTAGCATAGAACCATATCCTATAAGTTGAGCATCTTTTTCATTATTTAATTGTTTTGATGACGTTCCTGAACTTACTAAAGAATGGAATCCTGAAACTGCACCACAAGCTACTGTTACAAATAAGAATGGAAATAAAGTTTGCCCTTTTACTGTAAATGATGTGGTTGGAGCTAATTTCATTGTTGGATGAAGAATTATTATACCTATAAAAGCTCCTATAAGCATAGCATATAACAAAAATGAACAAAGATAATCTCTTGGTTGTAAAAGTAACCAAACTGGCATAGTAGATGCTGCAGTAATATATATTAAAAGAACTATCTGCCATTGAAATTTGCTTAATTTTAATACTGGAAATCTATATCCTATATATATACAGAAAAATAATAAAGCAACCCCTATTACTGTAGACAAAGCTATTGGAGTATTTTTTCTGTATACAAAAAATCCAAAACCCATAGCTAAAAATATAAAAAGAATTGACGCTGTTCCAGAACGAGCTCCTGTTAAAAGTTCCGGTGTTTGTGGATTATATGCAAAAGTAGAAGCACATATATCTGTAAAAGCTGCTACAACTAAAACCAGTGTAACCCAAGCAAAAACATTAAATAATTTCTTACCTCTTTCACCTATATTAGCACGTATTATCTCACCAATAGAATTTCCACCATGTCTTATAGATGCAAACAAAGAACCAAAATCATGAACTCCACCTATAAAAATACTCCCTATAACAATCCACAACATTACAGGAACCCATCCAAATATAGCTGCTTGTATAGGTCCTGCTATAGGTCCTGCTCCAGCTATAGATGAAAAATGATGTCCTAATAAAATTTTAGCATCTGCTGGACAATAATCTACATTGTCAAACTTGGTATGAGCTGGTGTTTGTTTACTTATGTCTATGCCCCAATGTTTAGCAAGCCACCTACCATAAGTCAAATAAGCAATCAAAAATAAAATAATACCGGTTAAAAGTAACACAACTGAGTTCATAAAACCCCTCCTAATTTTTATTAAAGTGTTTTTGATACACCTTTTTAACAAATTTACCAGCTTTATTAGTTATAACTTCTTTGTTTTTTAAATCTACTAAAATTAATCTTATATCGCACCATCCAAACCAATAAAATTTATAAGCTTTTGCAAATTTGAATTTTTTAACATATTGTTTTATATCATCATCAATGGGATTTTCACTTATTAATATGCCAGTTAAATAGGAACTCTTATGATCTCTATGAGGTGTTACACACAATTTTTCTGCTTCTATAAGCATATTTATATGTTTATCTAGTACTTCTTTTGAAATGTTATTTAAATTTTTTACAAAACAAAATTCATTTGTTTCAAAACTATCGATAATATCTTTTTCTGTAATCATAGTTCTAACATTAACTAATTTACAATGAGCTAATATATCTAAATGATTTTCTAAAAAATAAGTATCTCTCTTTATCTTAAAATGGGTTTTGTATGAATTCTCTAACTTATCAATGTATGATTTACCATCCATAAATTTCCTACCCCCTACTTTAAGTAAAGCATAACACTTTGATAAATAGTAATCAAACTTCATATAATCTTATTTTTAGCAGAATTTTACTATATATTTTTACATATTATGAATTATCTACAAATATTAATATTTTAATAAAAATGTGCTATATTAAAATATTTTTATCTTAATATTAATCAATAAAAATATAGTTTTTAGCCAAATTTAAGAAAACTTTATCCATATGCCTTCCCCAAATCCCCATTTGTATAAATAATATAAACTCTATTGTAAATTTATTTTTTCTAAAAATTTATATACATATTCCCTGTACTCTTTCTTATTTTTTATATAGGATTCTGCATGATCTGCATTAGGAGCTAGATATATATCTCTTATTCCCTTTTTTTTATTTTTATACATATCTATACTCATTTCTTTAGGAATATATGCGTCTTTCATACCATGTACAAAAAGTATAGGTGTTTCTACTTTTTGTATATCTTTTATAGGAGAAACTTCTGAAAAAAATAATCCAACTCTTAATTTAGTTATTAAACTTGCTAAAGGTATAAATGGGAAACTAGGTAATTTATAATCTTCTTTTAATCTTAACTTTAATATACCTTCCATACTGGAATATGGACAATCTGCTATATAAAAAGCTATTCTATCATCAATAGCTGCATTTTGGAGTATAGTTCCAGCTCCCATAGATTCTCCATGAATACCAACTATAGAATCTTCACCATTTTTTTTAAATACCCAATCAGAAACAGCTTTTAAATCCTGTTTTTCATAATATCCAAAAGTAGTATTTTTCCCACCACTACTCCCATGATTTCTATGATCATATATTACACCATTAAAACCTTTATCTAAAAATATTTTCATATATTTCACAGAATTATATAAATTACATTTAATACCGTGACATATTATTACAGTTTTCTTTGAATTTTTTCCTGGGAAATACATTCCCTTCAAATCATATCCAAAAGGAGATTTTATAGTAATTTCTTCTTTTTCTAATTTATTAAATTCTCCTTCTGAAAATCCACCCTGCTCTATTTCTTTTTCATAAGTAAATTTTGCCTCTCTCACTACTGGATAAATAACTACATTAGTTAATCTCCAAGATATAACAAAAACTATACCCAATAATGATATTAATAAAATTAATAATATTACTTTCATATTATCCCCCTAACCGCAAAGACTATATTGCTTTTATGCTCTAAAAATTTTTAAACTTAAGGCTCTATTTTAAATATATCAATCTTAAACTTCCATAACCTCAGTCAATTGTTCTTAAGTTATGACTCTCTTACAATTTTAATCTTCGCTTTAAAAATTTTAACCTTTCTTAATAACCTACTACTCCCAATTTACCTAATATGACCATATTTTATTCCATATAAAGTTAAATATCAAGTATATAATACCTTTTATGTTATATATAGTTTAATTTATTGAATATATTTTATAGTAAAAGGAAAAATAAATTTTTTATTACAAAAATATAATACTACAAAAATAGGTAAATTGCCCAATCAAAAACTATAGAATCAAATAAAATTTCATAGAATTATGTATTTCTTTTAATTATGTGCAGATATTTGCAAAAATAAATTTTAATCTTATATATTAAAAGTAATATACTGACTACGCTTTAATAATATATTATTTAATCAATTAAATTTAAAAATATAAAATTCATAACCCTACAAAATAATTTTATAGTAACGTAATCATTTTATACAATCAATTAGGAACTAAAAAACACTAAAATAAAGCTACTGATAATAAATCAATAGCTTTATTTTTACGCCTTTTATTTATATGAAAAGAATTGTTAAAAATACTGATAATATCATAAATAGTTAAATCACATATCTATAAACCGAAAACTAATCTACAATAAAATCTTGACTAAATATACTTTATAGTATTTCTCCTATTTTGAGTATTCTTCTAATAATTTTTCTATAGTATAAGTACATCTATTTCCCTTGCAAGATCCAGTACCCGCTCCAGTAGCTTTTCTAACTTCTTCAACAGTCTTAGCTCCTGATTTTATTACATTTTTTATAGTCAATCTATTTATACTTTTACATATACATACTTTCTTTAATTTATCCATTATTTGTTCATTTGCGTTATTATCCATTTTAAATTTCTTCCCTTCTATAATATTTATTATTTATTAATAATAAATATTATAACCATTTTTAAAATTTAAGTCTACTACTAATAATAAAAAAATATTAATTAGTTGATTTAATGTTATTTAATATAATAATTGCTTTTATAATTCCTTGGATTTCAGGCATAGTATTTTATTTTAAAGATAGAAAAGCGCCTTTTACTATAGCACATTTTCAAAGTGTTATAGCATATACAGTTAACTCATTAGGATTCTTTTATAACTTTTGGAGCATATATCCACAACAATATGTTAAATTTGCTACTATACCCTATGATTTAGGAATATATTCTATACTCTCGGTTTATTTAATTCATTTCATTAATAAATCAAAATCAAAGCTCTATATTCTCATATTTATAGCCATAATTTTCACAACATTTCTGGAATGTCTTGGGATACTAATGGGAAAAATATTCTAATTATTCTTATAGATACTTATTTTCCTTAAAAATACTTGTTTATTTTAATACCCTTAAAAGTTGTTATAATAATTTCCTACTGGGAGAAAAACGCACAAAAGGATAATTGTGTTCCGCTCTGATAGCCAAAATCTTTAATTTAAATATTTTTATTAAGATTATTTAGCAGTTTAAAGATTATAAAATTAAATTTTATATATATAGATGACTTGAAAAAAGCGATAGCGCCGCCGTAGGCTTTCTATAAAATTAGTATTTAGTTTTATAGAAAAAATGTTAAGTTTAATCAAACATAATTGGCGTAGCCATTCTAAAAAAATTAAATGAAAAATATATTTTTGGTCATGCTGCCGCATTAATTTTCTATCAAAAATTTTTTTGAAGGCTTTACTGAAAAAAATATAAATAACTAAAAATTTTTAATCTAACTATAAATCCATAAACACCATATAAGAGAAAATATAATTGTGGATTTTACGTAACAGAGTGGAGTAAATTCTTCCTTTTGTACCTCTTGTACCTCTCTTGCCCCATAGAAAATTATCATTAAAAAGTTATACTAACTTCAGCCTATTAAAAATAGGGATATGTAGTGTAAAATGCATTCGAAAAAGCTTAGAGATTCTTATTTGGTTTTTCAAAATATATTAAGAAAAAAATAACTGTTTGAGCGGTCAGCGAGTTTCATTTTTTTCAATATATTTTATAAAAAAACAAATTAGAATCTTTTAGCGAATTGAGACACATTTGTAGACACATATCCCTTTTTAACAGACTGTGGTATAATTTTCTTTAAGTCGTAATTTCCTTATTTCATAAAATTTTCTATATCCTCTACACTTTTAATTATATCTTTACTTAAAACCTCACATCCATCCTCTGTTATTAATAAATCATCCTCTATTCTTATGCCAATACTTTCTTCCTCTATATAAAGACCTGGTTCATTTGTTATAACCATGCCTGGTTTTAATTCTAATTCATAACTCCCTACATCATGAGTATCTAAACCTAAATAATGTCCAAAGCTATGAAAATAATATTTTCTTAATTCTTTTTCATCTTTTAATATCCCTAAACTTTTGCATCCTTCTGATAATATCTTTTTAGTTATATCCTCTATTTCTTTAAAAGTAACTCCTGGTTTTGCATTTTCAATTATAGCTTTATTAGCTTCCAAAACTATATTGTATACTTCCTTTTGTCTTGTAGTAAATTTGCCATTAGCCGGAAAAGTTCTGCTTATATCTCCATTATAATATTTATACTGAGCTCCTAAATCACAAAGCATTAAAGAATTATCTTCTATTTTACAATTGTTTTTGCTATAATGTAGCACTGTAGCATTTTTCCCAGATGCAGCTATAGTTTTAAAAGCATAATCTGTAACACCATTTTTCTTTAATGAAAAATCAAAATATGCTTCTACTTCATATTCCATCATATTAGGTTTTATATTTTTCATCATATTATATATGCCTTCTTTAGTTATATCTATGGCTTTTTTTATTAATTCTATCTCTTCTTTGCTTTTTATTACCCTTAACTCACATATTCTATTATAAATATTTTCTATTTTTATAAAAGGGTATCTTTCCTTTAATCCTTTAGCAAAAATTTGAGCTGGAGTAAAATTTTCTTCCCACTCTCTTCTTTCTAAATCTAAATATACTTTGTTAAATCCTTTTCTATTTATAAAGAAAGGAAAATCATCAAAAAATTTATCTACATATTTTATATTTTCTACTCCACTTACCTTCTTAGCTTCTTCTTCACTAATAGTTGCTCCTAACCATCTTGCCATTATTGGATCTGGTCTTTGTATATATAGGTACTCTTCTATTTCTTCATTTTTCTTAGTTATAACTAAAATTATCTGTTCCTCATCTATGCCAGTTAAATAATAAAAATTTCTGTTAGGTGTAAATGGATATGTTTCATCTGCTGATTTATAAGGTGCTTTACCTGCAAATATAACAGCTACTCCCTCTTCCATAGTATTCCCTAGGTTTTTCCTATTTCTAATAAAAAAATCTTTATTCATAAAAATCCCCCTATTTAATTCACTGAGATACATAATAAAATTCTACAAAGATCCATTATAATTATATTAATACCATAAATTGTAATTTGTTTCAATCTAATATATCATAAACTACAACATTTTTGATTAATTATAGTATGCTTAACCAATAGGTATATAAAATTATTAAAACAAATAAAAAGCATTAAATATTTTAATAAAATTATGTTTATACACATTATAATCTTCTTACCCTGCACTACTTATATTAGTAGCATCACATTTCAACTCTCTAATATATCTTTCAAGCAAAATTCCTGATGTTGTAAAAATTACTTCTCCTATAAAAAAATTTCTAATATTAGAATTAATATATAAAAAATTTAATCCATTCATTAACATATGGGAAACTATACATAAGACTACATATCTTGTTCTATAACATATTATCCCTAGATTTACTCTCAGTTACTTCACTTTTGTCCAAATACTCACCTACATTTCTCTAAATAACAGCCATAGATTTGATTTATACAAATCTATGGCTGTTATTTATTTATTATCTATATTTACTATCTTATTTGTCACTTTATTTATTATCTTTATTTAGCAAATCTCCTATAGCAGCAATGCTACCTAAAGAAGACAATGTTTCATTTGGCAATATAAGCTTATTAGCTGGATTTTTAGCCATTTCTTTTAGCGCATCTACTTGTTTTAAAGCGATAACCACTTCATTTGTTCCTGATTCTATTATAGATGCATTTACTTTTCTTATAGCTTCTGATTCTGCTAAAGCTATTTGTTCTATGGCTTTAGCTTTACCTTCTGCTTCTAACAATTGAGATTCTCTTAATCCTTCTGCTCTTCTTATATTGGCTTCTTTTTCTGCTTCTGATTGTAATATCTTTGCTTGTTTTTCACCTTCTGCCCTTGCTATTTCAGCTTGCTTTTCTCCTTCTGCTTGAAGAATAGCAGCTCTCTTATCTCTTTCTGCTCTCATTTGTTTTTCCATAGCTTCTTGTATTTCTCTTGGTGGATCTATATTTTTTATTTCTACAGATAAAATTTTAATACCATAAGCATCTGTGATTTCATCTATTTGTTCAAGTAACTTTGAATTTATTTTATCTCTTCCTGATAAAACTTCATCTAGAGTCATGTTACCTACTATATTTCTCATATTTGTTATTGTTGAATATGTTATACCTGCTTTATAATCTTCTATATTATAAACTGCATCTTTTGAGTTCATTATTTTATAAAATATAACATTATCTATAGATATTTTTACGTTATCTTGTGTAATAACACTTTGTGGATCTATATCTATTATTTGTTGCTTTGTTGAAACTTTCTTTCTTACAAAATCCGCAAAAGGTATAATTACGTGCCAGCCTGGTTCCAAAGTTCTATGGTACTTACCAAATCTTTCTACAATTGAAACATAACCAGTGTTTACAACCTTTATAGATAGCAAAAATGTGATTAATATGATAATTAATAATACAATCATAAGTATAGTCATACTTTTATTCCCCCTCTAACTTTTTAACAAAAATTTTATTGCCTTTTACCGAAATTATTTTTACTTTATCCCCCTTTTTTATATAACTTCCATTATTTGTCGCTCGCCAACACACTCCTTTAAATTTTAGCACTCCTTCTTGTTCTATATCCTTATCTGCAATAAAAGTTTCGCCTACATAATTCTTTTCAATAGACAATGTAGAACCATTTTGCTTTTTAATAATCTTCTTTACTATTGGATAACCTAATATCATACATAAAAGACTAATTAGTGCAAAAACAATACTCTGTATTAACATAGAATAACCTAATATTTCAACTATAAGTGCAGATATGGCTCCTAAGGTGAACCAAACAAATAAAAAAGAACTAGTAGCAAGGTCTAATACTAATGCAACTGTTCCAATTATTCCCCAAAGAATAATGCTAAAATTACTCCACATGCTCTTCCCCCCTTTTCTAATTGATTAATATTATTATACATCAAAATTTTATAAATACTATAAATAAAAATTTTCAACTTTATAAAATTATATAATACATGATAAAGTTTTATAGTAAGATATGTCTTATATAAAATTTATTAATATTTTAATATTAAAAGTTTAATTATTTACATCTAATTTGGTATAATCATAGAATAATAATATTTTTAATGGAGGATTTTATATGAATAACTCACAATATTACATAAGAGTATCTACTGCTTGTCCTATAACTAATGTAGCAGATATAGATTTTAATATAAAAAACATAAAAAAATGTATAGATATGTCTTTAGAAAAAAAATCAAAACTAATAGTTTTCCCAGAACTTTCTATAACTTCTTATACCTGTGGTGAACTTTTTTCCCAAAACTTACTAATATCTAAAGCTATAGATGGAATACATGATATTTGCAAATATTCTATAGACAAGGATATTCTAATAGCTATAGGTGCACCTTTATTGTACAAAAATAGTCTTTATAATTGTGCTGTTATAATATTTGATGGAAAAATATTAGGTATTGTGCCTAAAAGTTATTTACCTAATTATTCTGAGTTCTACGAAAAAAGATGGTTCACAGAAGGATATAAAATAAAAAGTGAAAAAATAAATTTACCTTTCCAAGAAAATATTCCTTTTGGAGTTAACCTTATTTTTTCTCATAATAATTTCAAATTTGCCTTTGAAATATGTGAAGATCTTTGGGTTACAATCCCACCTAGTAGCTATCTTGCATTAATGGGAGCTAATATTATTGGAAATTTATCTGCTTCTAATGAAGTTGTTAGTAAGGCAGATTATAGACGAAATTTGGTTGCATCTCAAAGTGCTAGATGTTTAGCATCTTATGTATACTCATCCTCTGGTGTATATGAATCTTCTACAGATTTAGTGTTTAGTGGTCACTTATTAATTGGAGAAAATGGTTCTATATTAAATGAAAATAAAAGATTTCAACGAGAAAATGAAGTCATCACAAGTATTATAGATGTAGATAAAATTAATAGCGAAAGACTTAAAAATGTAAGCTTTACAGACAATTCAAAAAATATGAACTTAGAATTAGAAGAAATAACATTTAAATTTAAAACTAATGATATTAGAGATTTTGATAGACCTATAAGTAAGTATCCTTTCGTTCCTTCTAATGAAGATGAAAGAGCAATAAGATGTAAAGAAATATTTAATATACAAACATCTGCTTTAGCTAAAAGACTGGAACATACTAATATGAAAAAAGTAGTTATAGGTATTTCTGGCGGATTAGACTCTACATTAGCTTTATTAGTTGTAGCTAAAACCTTTGATAAATTAAAAATTCCTAGAGAAAATATACTAACTATCACAATGCCTGGCTTTGGAACTACAGATAGAACCTATAATAATGCAGTAAGTCTATGTAATCACCTAAATACAACTTTAAGAGAAGTTAATATAGTAGATGCAGCATTACAACATTTTAAAGATATAGGTCACGACAAAGATATACATGACGTTACCTATGAAAATGTTCAAGCAAGAGAGAGAACTCAAATACTTATGGATATCGCTAATAAAGAAGGCGGTCTAGTTATAGGAACTGGTGATTTATCTGAATTAGCTTTGGGGTGGTGCACATATAATGGAGATCATATGTCCATGTACAGTGTAAATTGTTCTATTCCTAAAACTTTAGTAAGATACTTAGTTAGATATGTAGCTGAAAATGAAGTAGCAAAAAAAATCTCAGAAATACTTATAGATATATTAGATACACCTGTAAGTCCTGAACTATTACCAAAAGATAAAGAAGGCAAAATTACTCAAAAAACTGAAGATATAGTAGGTCCTTATGAATTGCATGATTTCTTCCTTTACTATTTTATTCGCCAGGGAGCTCATCCTGATAAAATAAAAGAATTAGCTAAAATAGCATTTAAAAATTCTTATGATAAAGAAACTATTGATAAATGGTTCTCTTATTTTATAAAAAGATTCTTTACCCAACAATTTAAGCGTTCTGCCATACCTGATGGTCCTAAAGTAGGAACTATAAGCTTATCCCCTAGAGGAGATTGGAGAATGCCATCAGATGCAAGTTTTAACCTTTGGAAATAAAATAGTTTTTAATTAATGTAACAGCTCTATTTAAAAATGAATTATTTTTTCCAATTATAAAATTACTTTATAATTAAATAAATAGCCATAAAATCAATTTCAATGATTTTTATGGCTATTTTTAATCCAAAGATATTTATATAAAAATATTTATTTATATAAAAATTTATTTATATATATCTATAATAAGCTTATTTATTGTTATTATATATTTTCATTTAAACTATATAAATACTATTACATACTTATTGTAAAATTCCATTACAATTGCATATATATAATAAGTATTATTATATGACTATTGTTTATTTTTATTACTATTATTTATATATATCTACAATAAGTCCTGTTATATCATCTATAGTTTTCGCTATATCTAAATTCTCTTTTTCTGCACTAAGTAACATTTCTGTCAATTCCTGAAGCTTTTCATCTACTATTTCCACTGTAATAAAATATTGAGTTTGCCAAAAACTTATGTCCTTCTTTACAGAATACATATATTCCAAAACCGACTTTAGATATTCCTTTATCATTTTCTTATATGCTTTAACATCAGCATAGCACTTAGTTATAGCTAATCTATTTCCTTTTTTATTTATATTATCCATCATATTTTTTAACTCTTGCTCTGACTTTTGTTGACGAGCAAAGTTAAAACTTTGAGAAAACTCTTTCCTATTTCCTATTGTTCTCTTATTTTCTGTTTGCATAGGTGCATTAGTTCTTACTCTTTTGATTTCCAAAAAAACCACTCCATTAAACATTTTTATATTATCTATATTATAGCTAAATTTCTTTTAAAAATATAGATAAATATAATATGTTTTGTTTTTTTAAAGAACTACATTTTTATTTAAATTATTTTATTTTTATAAAACCTAAGTAATTACTAAATATAAAGTATAAATTTAATTTTTACAAAAATTACTTTGTATATTTAATATTAGAAATTAAAAAAGACTGATACAGAATCAGTCTATGATATGTTATATAATCTCTCGACCTATGCCGAGTATGTTATTCAATTTAAAGAAAGGATATATGAGATATAATCTCCTAACCTCTGCTAGGTATGTTTCTCCTGAACACAATTGTTATTATAACATTAAACCAAAAATTATACAACATAAATTTATAAAAATTTAATATTTTTTTATAAAATTCTTTATAAATTTTGATTTTACTACAAATCTAGCGAAATTTTTATTTTAGAATCCAAAAGCTGCATGAATTTGTCTGATAAAGTAGCAACATGCCTTCCAAGTCTAGCTTTTGATACAATTCTTATTTGTTCTGCTAATACTGTTCCTGTTATCTCCATCTTTTCCCCTTTAACTAATTCAAAATCTCCATTTCTTATGGAAATATGTACAGCTATCTTCTTTGGTCTATTAGAAATAGGTACTACTATGGTTGTAGGTGCATTTTGGTTACCTGTATCATTTTGAATAATAATAACTGGTCTAATTTTATTTTCTTCTGATCCTATATTTTGACCTAGTTCACAAGTCCAAACTTCACCTCGTTTAGGAACTATCCTAATTCTATTCTTGACATTATTATTCATTTCTATACCATCATTTACCCATTCTACATATTTGTATAGTTTACTTAATGCATATGCTTTCTCTTTCGAAGTTTTAGCATTTTTATTTTTATCTATTTTATTGTTAACCTTACTTATGTACTCATCTAATAATTTATGTATCTGATTTTCTGTATCTTTTATGTATCTTTCTAATTCTTCAGTGTTCATATCATTTAAGTTTTTCATTGCTCTTTCCCCCTATAACAATTATATAATACCAAAATTTGAAAGAGAAATAAAATTTATTAATAATCTATTTATCTATCATTTACCTACTTTATTTATATTATTCTATTAGAAAATATAGTATTCATAGGTTATAATTAATTTGTCTTTTATTTTTTTCGAGGTGATTTTAATGATTAAATATTTTAAAATGTTCTGGACCTTCTTTAAAATAGGTGCTTTTACCTTTGGTGGTGGTTATGCTATGATTCCACTTATAGAGGAAGAAGTTGTAAATAAAAACGCTTGGATATCTAAAGAAGATTTCTTAGATATACTTGTAATATCCCAATCCTTTCCTGGTGCCTTAGCAGTAAATTGTTCTACTTTTATTGGATATAAAATAAGCAATTTACCCGGAGCTATAATTGCGCTTTTAGGAACCATATTGCCATCCTTCTTTATAATATTATGTATTGCAAAATTTTTTATGCAATTTAGAAATAATTATTATGTAGATTTAGTATTCAAAGGAATAAATGGAGCTGTTCCTGTACTAGTATTAGTTGCAGTAATAAGCCTTTCTAAATCTATTAAAAAAAATTACATTAATTATACCATAATTATACTAACTGTGGTACTTTTAAAATTCTTCAACATACATCCAGTTATAATTATACTTATGTCTGGAATATATGGTTACGTTTTTTTTAGAAAGAAGGTGAAATAATGAAATCATTGCTAGAATTATTTTTTTCTTTCTTAAAAATAGGTATGTTTAGTTTTGGTGGTGGCTATGCTATGCTCCCACTTATAGAAAGAGAAATTGTACATAATAAACACTGGATAAACTATAAATCATTTATAGACATTATAGGCATATCTCAGATGACACCTGGCCCTATAGCTATAAATTCTGCCACCTTTGTAGGCTATAATGTAGCTGGATTTAAAGGAAGCTTGATGGCCACATTAGGGGTTATAACTTTCTCTTTTATTTTGGTAACAATAGCAACTCATTTTATTATAAAATTTAAAGAATCAACTGTTTTAAAATCAGCCCTAATGGGAATGAGACCTGCTCTTATAGGGCTTATAATATATTCTTTTTTAAATTTATCCTCCCAATCCTATACAGATTTTAAAAGTATAATAATAGGAATAATAACATTTATACTTTTGCTTTCAAAAAAAATACATCCTATTATTATCATAGTGATATCTGGACTTTTAGGAATAATTTTTTATGGATTCATTTAATAACTAAATATTTACTCTAATACGAAAAAACTATAGATGAGGTAATTAATAAATTAGAAGATTCATCTAATTACTATTTCCTCTAATATCCCAATCTTATTAAAAATAAAAAGCAGTTATATCTTTAAATAAACATTTTTAAATTTTAAAACAAATAAAAACTCTCTAAAACTTTAGATTCCGCTTATTACTTTTCAAAATGTTTTAATAAATATTGTACTTATTAGAATAATATGCTATAATTTGAAATGTCATGAAAACAAAGGGGAGTAGCAAAAGTTACATACTTTAAACTGTTCGTCATTACGGATTAATATCCCGGATAGTTTTCTCTTTAAGAGATTGCAAGACCTTTGTCCTATACTTATATAGGACAAAGGTCTTTTTATTTATAAAAAATACTTATAAATATTTTTTATAATTTTATTCAATTCAAACATTTTTTACTTAATTTAAATATTATATATTTATTTTATAATATATATAATTTTACAAATAATAATAGCGAGGTGAATATTATGTGGTTTAACAAAACTTCAAAAGAAATACTAGAAGAACTTAATGTAGATATTTCCACAGGATTAAGTTCTGACGAAGTAGAAAAAAGGCAAGAAAAATATGGGCTCAATAAACTAACTTCTAAGAAACAAAAATCTTTATTAAAAATGTTCTTTGAACAAATAAATGATATCTTAATTTATATACTATTAGCTGCAGCTATAATTTCTGGCGTTTTAGGTGAAGTTAGTGATGCAATAATAATAGGAATAGTTATTATTATTAATACCATTATAGGAGTTGTACAAGAATCAAAGGCTGAAAAAGCTTTAGAGGCATTAAAACAACTTTCTACTCCTAAAGCTTTAGTAAAAAGAAATGGAGAAAATATAGAAATTCCATCAGAAGATGTAGTTCCTGGAGATGTAATAATTTTAGATGCAGGTAGATATGTTCCTTGTGATTTAAGGCTTATAGAAACTGCTAATCTCAAAATAGAGGAATCTGCCCTTACAGGCGAATCTGTACCTGTTGAAAAACAAGCTGAAGAGAAATTGGAAGATCCTAAAACTCCTTTAGGCGATCAAAAAAATATGGCATTTATGTCTACCTTAGCTACTTATGGAAGGGGTATTGGTGTTTCCGTAGGTACAGGTATGAATACTGAAATAGGTAAAATTGCTAAAATGCTTGAAGGAGAAGATAAAGAATTTACTCCACTACAAAAAAAATTAGCTGAATTAGGTAAAACCTTAGGTTTTGTTGCTTTAGGTATATGTGCTTTAATGTTTCTTGTTGGATTACTTCAAAAAAGAGATATATTAGAAATGTTCTTAACTGCTATAAGTCTTGCAGTAGCTGCCATTCCAGAAGGACTTCCTACTATAGTTACTATAGTATTAGCTATGGGAGTTCAAAAGATGATAAAAGAAAATGCTATAATTAGAAAGCTTCCTGCAGTGGAAACTTTAGGTGCTGTTAATATCATATGTTCTGATAAAACTGGTACTTTGACTCAAAATAAAATGACTGTAATAAAATTTTATGCTAATAAAGAAACCCAAGATATAGATAAACTAAATATTGAAAATGCTACTCACAAGATGCTCCTTGAAAATTTAGTTTTGTGTAATGATGCTACTTTTTCTAAAGATTCTAGCACCGGTGATCCTACAGAGATAGCTTTATTAGAAGCAGGTTCTAAATATAATATTATTAAAAATAATATAGAAAATGAACATAAAAGAATAGATGAGATTCCTTTTGATTCTGACAGAAAATTAATGACTACTATAAATATTTTTGGTGATAAAAATTATGTAATGACTAAAGGTGCTACAGATAATTTATTAAAAGTAAGTACCAAAGCTTATATAAATGGAGAAATAGTTCCTTTAACAGATGAAATAAAAGAAAATATAATGGACGCATCTAATAAAATGTCAAAAAATGCTCTTAGAGTTTTAGGTGCCGCTTACAAAACATTAGAGGATGATAATTATAACAAAGAAAATCTAGAAACAGATTTAATTTTTATAGGTTTAGTAGGTATGATAGATCCACCTCGTGAATCTGTAAAAGATTCTATTTTGGAATGCAAAAATTCTGGCATAAAAACTATAATGATTACAGGAGATCATAAAATAACTGCTTTTGCTATTGCTAAAGAATTGGGTATAGCAGAATATGAATCTCAAGCTATATTTGGATATGAACTAGATGATATGTCAGATTCAGAATTAAGTTCTAAAATTGAAAATTTAAGAGTTTTTGCTAGAGTATCTCCAGAACACAAGGTTAAAATAGTAAAAGCTTTAAAATCTAAAGGTAATATAGTTTCTATGACTGGTGATGGTGTTAATGATGCTCCATCATTAAAAGCTGCAGATATAGGTGTGGCTATGGGAATAACAGGTACAGATGTTGCTAAAGGCGCTTCTGATATGGTATTAACAGATGATAATTTCTCTACTATAGTATCTGCTATAAAAGAAGGAAGAAACATATTTAATAACATAAAAAAATCTATTATATTCCTTTTATCTTGTAATCTAGGAGAAATATTAGCTTTATTTATAGGTATACTCCTTGGTTGGCCAGCCCCTTTAAGACCTATACATCTTTTATGGGTTAACTTAATTACAGATAGTCTGCCAGCTTTATCTTTAGGTATAGATCCTGGTGATCCTAGTATTATGGATGAAAAGCCAAGAGATCCTAAAGAAAGTTTATTTGCAGGCGGCGCAGGTGTTTCTCTTATATTAAATGGTTTATTAATAGGTGTACTTACATTAATAGCTTTTGAAGTTGGAAGAATAAGATATTCTGATTCATTAATGCATGCTCAAACTATGGCATTTGTTGTATTAAGTGTATCTCAACTATTCCATTCCTTTAATATGAGACATCCTAAAAAATCTATATTTCAATTAGGTTTCTTTACAAATAAATATTTATTTGTCTCTGTTTTATTTGGAATATTACTTCAAAATATGGTTATAATCATTCCATTTTTAGCATCTACTTTTAAAGTTTTCAAATTAACAATTCAAGATTGGATATTTGTATGCGCTTTATCAATAGTACCTTTAGTTGTAAATGAAATAATTAAATTTTTTAAAAGATCAAAAGATAAATAAACAACTGGAGTCTCAAAATCAAATCAATTTTGAGACTCCATAAATTTAAGATGTTAATTTCAAACAAATATTATCGAAGATTCTTTTACCTTTATTTATATAATGAGAATATCTATTCCAAATTATTTTATTATCCCTAATTATTATATTACCTTTATTGCTTGTGGTAAGCACTTTTATCCCTTTGTTTTTTAATCTATTTATTATAACTTTATCTGGACTATAAATACCATCACAAGTAACAATAGCAATTTTAGGTTTAGCTATTTCTAAAAGTTCATCACTATTACTAGTTTTAAAACCATGGTGAGAAACTTTTAAAATATCACATTGTTGAATTCTTTCATTATATATCATATCTATTTCTTCTTTTTTTTCACAATCTCCTAAAAATAAATATTTAATTCCATCTATTTTACCAAATAATACTATAGAATTATTATTTTCGTTCTTAATATCTATATTCATGGGAGCTATAGCCTTTAAATTTAAATTTTTTCCTTTAACTTCCCATCCATCTTCTATCCATTCATACTTAACTTTGTGTTTTTTTATAATGTTAATTACTTTTTTCTTATCACCACCATCATGTTTAGGCAAATACAACTTTTTTATTTTGGCTGTTTTTAAAAGCATATTTAATCCACCATAATGGTCGTTATGATAATGAGTCAATATAACTCCATCTATTTTATCTATATTATTAGAATTTAAATAATTTAATAATTTGCTACTATAATATTCCCAACCAGTATCTATTAAATAATTTTCTTTACCTGTTTTAATTAATATACAATCGCTTTGACCTGTATCTATAAAATGTACTTCTGGAACTCGGTCTTTTGCTAGAGCTTTTGTATAAAATAAACTTACTACAACAATAAGCACTACAAAAATTCTAGGTGCTTTTATTTTCATAATACACCTCCTTGCTATGCTTATTTTTTGTAGTAAGTTATATTTTATTCTCTCCTAAAATTTTTATTTAGATCCATATAATCCTGTGCTGATTCTTTTATACTCTCTATTTCTTTCTCACTAAGTTCTCGTATTATTCTTGCAGGTGATCCCATACATAAAACTCCTGAAGGTATTTTTTTATTAGAAGTCACTAGACTTCCAGCTCCAATTATGGTATTTGAGCCTATCTCAGCTCCATTTAATATAATAGAACCCATACCTATTAAAGAATTATCATTTATTTTACATCCATGTAATATAGCTCCATGTCCTACTGTTACATTATTTCCTATATGTACATTTAAATCTCCTTCATCTACATGTATAACACAATTATCTTGTATATTAGACCCACTTCCAACATATATACTATTTATATCTCCTCTTAAAACTGCTCCAAATAACACTGTACAATTTTCTTCTAACACTACATCTCCTATTAATTCTGCACTTTTAGCTAAAAAAACATTTTCTTTTATTACAGGTTTTTTACCATTATATTCATAAATCATTTTTTCTCCTTAAGTAAAACTATATATTTTTTATATTTTATTTATATTATTAACTATAATGCGTCTATTTAAAATAACATTAATAAACAATATTAACTAAGTTTTACTAAGGTTATTCACCTCCCATTTTGTGAATTTATACATAGATTCTGTAATTATTAAGATTTTAAGTTTATATTTAAAATATAACTCTAAAGCTCTGCACACTTGCACAGAGCTTTTAACAATATTATTATATCATTACATTAAAATATGTGACAATTTTTTATTAAAAATCTCATTATACTACAAAATTTATTGTTGCTTTATCATATTTATATATGATTTTATCTTTGATTTATATATATATATATCTAATAAAAAAACAACTAACTCAAAATAAAATTAAAATTATTTTAAGTTAGTCTCCTATTTGTCAATTACTAATTTTACATAAATATATATCATTTTATCATAAAGTATATTTTAAATAAGTAAATTTTTTTAAAAATATTATTCAAAATTTTTATCAATATTATCTAATAATTATCAATTAAAACTTAAATTTTATTTATTAGAAAACTAAACAGTAGTATTTACATCTACATCAGCTATAGATATATCCTTTTTATTTTTTAATTTCATATATATATAAAATGGAACTCCTGCTAACATTAATATAAATCCATATAATACAGTTTCAGCTCCAGAGCCATATATTGCCCAGCAAGCATAGATAAATCCTATTAATGGTATTATAGCTATCTTTATAAATTTGCTTACAGTTAATTCTCCTTTACATTTAAATAATAAAATTATATCTGATGCAGATGTAGTAGCATAAACTGGTAAATATGATAATGTAGCTAAAAGTATCATAAAATTATAAGCAGATACCATTCCCTTTGATGAATTTAATATCAACAATATATTAGTTAATATTCCATTTATTATTAAACCTTTATAGGGAGTTTTGTATTTAGGATGTAGTTTTGCAAATACTTTAGGAAATAATCCATCTTTAGCAACTGCATAACTCATATGACCTGCAATCATAATCCATCCTGCAATAGTTCCTAATATAGTTATAACTATAGCTAAATTAAATATATTTACTATTTTACTACCAAAAAATTGAGCCAATATATCTGTCATTGGTGAAGAACTTTTAGATAAGATATCTTGCGGTATGGCACCCATAGCAACAAAACTTATTGCAACATAAAAAAGAATTGTTATAACTAAACCTAATATTGTACTTCTACTTATATTTTTTTCTGGATTTTTAATTGTTCCAGCACCTACTGAAGCAGATTCAAAACCTGTAAAAGCCCATAATGTAGTAGCTGCTGCTAAAGGTAAAGTACTAATACCTTTATTTTGTGGCATAATTGGAGTAATGTTTGAAATGTCAAAATGAATAGCTGTAAATATTATAAAAAATATAAATACTAAAAATTTAAATACCGTAATAACTGTTTCAAAACTAGCAGCTTCTTTTGCACCTTTAATATTTAAAAAAGTAAATATCCATAATATAGAACTGTTAAATAAAAGTGCATTAAATCCATTATTTAAAGCTGGTATCAAATAAGATGCATAACTTCCTATAGCTATTATAATGGCTGCATTGGATATCCAAGTAGCACTCCAATAAAGCCAAGCATTTAAAAATCCTATAAAATCTCCAAAAGCTAGTTTGCCAAATTCATATGGTCCTCCTGTCTTTGGAATTTTGCTTCCTAATCTAGCAAAAGACAAAGCCATAAATATTGCTCCCATTCCCGTAACTAACCATGCCACTAAAGTAGTGCCTGGACTAGATACTGCTGCTAAACTAGCTGGCAACATAAATACTCCAGAACCAATCATATTTCCCGCAACCACACAAGTAGCTCCAAATAAACCTATTTTTTTATGATTATTACCTTCATTTTCCACTTTAAATCCTCCTAACCTCCAACTTTATAAATTTAAGGTCTGTTACTTTATATTTTATATTCAGTTATTATTTTGTCAATCCTTTTAATTTAATTTAAAAATTGTGGTAAACAATAAAATCTATATAATAGGTTTTTATACATATTTTTTTTAATAAAAAATATTATTTTTTATTATTCATATTTTTATTTAAATTAGTAAATTTATAAAAATACAGTTCCTTAATAAAACTATATTAATTTCTTGCAATTTTACTTAATTTATTTTTATAATACTTTCTATTTCTAATAAATTTTTATATTAACTTTTGTCAACTTTTAAAATAACTTATAATTTTTATTTATCATTACTATAATTTATTTTTATACACATATTTGTATTATTATAAATGTTTGAAGATTGAAATAATTGTTTTTATTGTTATATAGATGTATATATTCTATAATTTACAATCATAGGTTACACTTATATATTTATCAAATAAATAATCCTATCATAATTTAAATGTAATATAATACAAAACTTACTTGTAAAAGAATCAAAAGTATATATAATTAAATAAAAAATTTAAATGTCATATAATATAAAATTTATCTATAAAAGCAATAAAAGTATATAAACAAATCAAAATTTAAATGTCTTATACTATAAAATTTATTTATAAAAGCCTTGGATATATAAGAAAATCAAAATTTAAAGGTTGTATAATTTTGTATAATATAAAAACTAAAAACGCACTAAATATTAGTTTTAGTGCGTTTTTATATAAAATTAAAAATATTTACTTTTTCTTACTATCGTGTTTTTTAATATTTTTTACTCTATTTGGTTTAGCTTTTGGTCTAATAACTACATCATCTTTTTTATTTTTTGGGTTACTTCCTGCTCCTATACCTATCAGATCTAAGAACCACAATGTAAGAACTATTACTATAGCAGATTGAACATACTGCCATATGGTTCCATTGATATTAACCTTTATTAATACAGGAAAAATTAATACAAATATAGATAATGCAAGTACCAACCATTTATTAATATTAATTTTTTCTAAAACATAAACTTTAAGAATAGTATAACCAATTATAACTATTACAGAAAAGAAAAGTACTTGTAATGCAAACTTTAGCCACACTGGCATAAGATTCCCTCCTTAAAAATTTAATACTATATCATTATTATATATTTTGTATAATATATCAATATACAACTTCTTTAATTTAAAACTCTTTATATTATTTTATATTATAAATATGTAACAATATAAAATATAATAACATATTATATTAAAGAATAAAAATTTTAACATAAAAGAGATTGTAAATAATTCCCCCTCTAAAATTTGCAATCTCTTTTTATATGTATTTACAATTTATTTATAAAAAAAATTTTTTTTTAATTTGTTTAGTTTATTTTTTTCATTCCATTTTATAATCTTTTTCATCTTATATTTACTTCATCTTACAAAATTCCAACTATTAAAATTTAATTTCTTTTAATATCATAACAAATTTATTAGATTTTTTTATTTATATAAAATTTTTTTTAATACAACATATATTAAAAACTTATTTATTTTTACATTAATAAATTTATTAGTAAAATAAAGTTTAAAATTTTAACAAATTCATAATTTTTTCTGTTATAATATTTATAATGTAATAAGATAAAAAATATATGTTTAATTAAACTAACCATAACTTGGAGGTGCTCATATGAATTTAAATATAGATGGTTTAGATGAACTAGACTTACAAATACTTGAAATTTTAATCAAAGATTCTAGAACACCATTTTTAGAAATAGCTAGAAAATGTCATGTCAGTGGTGGTACTATACATGTTAGAATGAAAAAAATGCATGATATAGGTATAATAAAAGGAACAAAACTTATAATAGATAATTCTAAATTAGGATATGATGTTTGCTGTTTTATAGGAATATATTTAGATAAGGCATCTTACTTTAATTCCGTATTAAAAGAATTAAACGAAATTAAAGAAATAACAGAACTTCATTATACAACAGGTCAATACTCCATATTCGTAAAAGTAATATGCCAAAGCATAACTCATTTACAAGATTTATTAATGAATAAAATACAAAAAGTTGAAGGAATTCAAAGAACTGATACATTCATCTCTTTATCACAATTAATAGATAGAAACATAGAAATATAATAAAAAATTACTACTTACCAACATTTAAAGATTAAAAATTAAAGCAATAAATACTTTTATTCATAAATAGCTATAAAAATAAATAATATAAATATTTCTGAACTAATATTTAAGCTAAATCTCTATTGCCTCTCCTGTGGCGTTACAGTTAAATAATTATCCTGTTTACTTTACGCTTAAATATTAGTTCACAAATAAAGTATTCTTATTATTTTTCTAGATATCTATTTTCTCTAAAAACATTGATTTTTAATATCTAAAAAATATTATTATAATTTTCAATTCAAAAATAAACCTACAAAATAATGATTTGGTTTCGCTTTTCTACATAAAACCTCTAATTATAATCTTCCTGTTAAGTTATTTATAAATTATAAAACTAACTCTACCCCCCATAATAAATAACAAAAAAACATAGTGCAGTCATAAAATTTCTATAAAAATTAATTTTTATTTCTATGTAAAAAACATTAATTTTTAGTATATTTAAAGCATATTTTTTATTAATACTTTGTTAATACAAACTTAAGATAAATTATATTATTTGTTTTCCCTATTATGATATAATGAGTTATAAACTAAATTTTGTATAAAAGGAGATAATGTTTTTATGCCATTTACGAGCAATAATTCTTGGAAAATAAGTGGAGTTTTGTTGTTTATATTAATTCTTTTTGTGGCTAATTTTTTAATTATTCACGTACTTCCCGTAGCTTTAGTAGTAGGTGTAATATTGTTTGGAGTATATAAATTAGTTAATTATATAAAATCATGGAAAATAAACAAGAAAAATTTTAGTAATAAAAAAAATAAAAAAAATAGCTTTGAAAAATTTAGTAACTTAAACACTAATGATATACCTGATATTTCTGAGGAAAAGGTTATTGACGTAGATTATGAAGAAGTTTGATTATAATTTAATATAACTCATACATTTACTTTAAAGTATAAAAATATATGGTGTCTCAAAATAATTTAATTTTATTTTGAGACACCATACTTATATTTTCTATTATATTTCTAATATATTTCCCGTATCATTTAAAAAAACTTATTATTTAACTCTTTTAATTTTGTTGTAGAAAATTCTCCTGTACAATGCGAAACCCCTATAATATCAATATTCAATCCATTAAGAGCATCTATAGTCTTTTTTATTCTATTTTCATCAGATTTAACTAAATGAGTTCCTCCTAATACAGCATATATCTTTTTATTTAATCTTTTACTTATAATACTCAATATATTGGCAATACCGATATGGCTACATCCTACTAAAACCACTAGTCCTTTATAGGTGTTTATAACCAATGCCATCTCCTCTTTAAAATTATCTAATATATAGCCTTCCCCTTTTTTTATTACCATATTAGGTGTAAATTCCTCGAATTTATTATCTTGTTTAAAGTTTGTAACTAAAAATATATTAGGTTCTATCTCTAAAATGTCTTTACTAACATAGTTTATAGGTATACCATTATCTATTAAATATTTTTCGTCAAAGTCTATGCCTAAATATTTATATTCTCTTTCCTTTCCAATCTTAAATTTATTGCTATTTTCAAAAAAATATTGACTTATATAAAGTTCTGGATAACATTTTATATTTTCTATAAAACTTCTTACCCCACCACAATGATCATAATGAGCATGACTTAATATCATATAATTAGTCTCTTGTAAATCAACATTTAATTTTTCAGCATTTTTTATAAAATTTCCAGAAGAACCAGTATCAAATATGATGTTACACCTAGGAGTATTTATGTATATAGAAAGGCCATGTTCTCTTATCAATTCACTTTTTTCTTTTTTAGAATCTTCTATCAGAGTAGTTATCTTAATACTCATATCCCTCTCCCCCCTAATAGGTTTTCTTGTAAATTAATTACAAACTCACTATAATTTTACCATAAATTTATATCTTTAAAATATATTTATATGTTTTTTTAATAAAGTATTCATCTTTGCTTATATAAGTATCCAAATTTATTTATATAAATATAATAATAGTAGCAAAAAATTTCTTTTAATATATTTAAACATGATGTTTTCTTCCAAAATATAATTTGGAATTTAGTAGATAAAAGATTAACTGTATGAATTTTTTTTAAGAATAATATATTTTTAGCTAATATAACAATATATTTTTAACTAATATAACAATATGTTTTATTAAAATTTACCTATAAAAATGGGAACTCAAAATAAAGTTAAAACTATTTTGAAAAATTCCCATAAAGTAATTTATTTTAAACTATAATACAATTATTTGATTAAATTTTTTTACTTCCCATTTTTTATTATATCTTTTATATAAATCTCCCCTTATTTTTATTTTATATGGTTTTAAATTTATTAATTCTAATGTTAAATCTATTTTTTCATTTCCAGTATTTATAAAAATTTTTTTTAATGGTTCATATGGATCTATTTCTTTTTTTTCTAACATATATTCCTCATATTTTAGAAATATGCTAATTTTCTCATTTATCTTAAAACTTACAGAAAATAAATCTAATATAATTTTAGCTCTAACATTCTTATCATCTAAATTTATATAATCCATACTTTTTATATTATTTATAAACTTATCATATTCTTTATTTATTTGATTTTCTTCTATATTGCTAATTTCAAAATAAGAAGTATTTATAGGAGATAAATAAAACACATTCATATTTTTATCACCTTTCCCTGTAAATTGAAGAGGTTGTCCATTCTATATTTCTTTTGTTTCATATATATTATATTATTATTTATAAAAAGTGTTACTAACTTATATTTAATATTACTATTTTTCTTATTTCTTATACATTTCTATAAAAATATTCTTACATTGTAACTTTAATAAAAGATAGCTTTAAAAGTAAACAAAAATTTACTAATTGAATATTATATATTGACAGGCTAATTTTGTACACAAAGGAGGTTATATTTATGTGGTTTTGTGGGTGGATATGCTGGATATTAGCTTTTATTATAATAATAGCAATAATTTGCAATTGCTTATGTAAATCTAATTGTTGGTGTTAAAATTAAATCACTCCCGCTTATAAAAGTGGGAGTTTCTTATTATATAATATGTTATTTAATTACTAACTGATACCTATTCATTATAAGATAATAAATATATTCACAAAATAATATCATACTTCATAAACTATATATAGTAATATTTTTGGGGGAATATAATGAATAGATATAAAAAAATAATTTTAAAAAATGCTAAAAAAGATATAAAAATTCCAAAAAAAAATTTATCTTATACAAAAGACATAAAAAAGGATAATTCAGAAGGAGTTATCGTAAATTTTAAAGATAATAAAGATTTTAATACTATTTTAGATATTGAAACTAATTTAGGTAAAATAGAATTTCCAGGGTGGATTACTTTAAAAGAATCTAAAAATTTAGATCCATCTTATTCTGACCATAGCATAGCTGCTTGGATTAAAGAAAAAAATTTTTCAGATAATTACAGATACATCATATTCGAAAATCCTATTTGTTCTTTTTTTTTAACATATTTCTCATTTTTCCCTATTAAAATAACTGCATTAGATTCAAATAATAATGTATTAAAAGTTGTTGAAGGTGAGAAAAATTGGTGTAATGAAAAAGGTTACAGTGACCTTTCTCAATTAAACATATCTATAGAAAATAATTTAATTAAATGCATAAAAATAGAAAGTTTTGCTGAATACATTGGTATACATTCTTTAGAGGCACATAAAAAAATTTTAAATAACAATAATAAGGAATATAAAAAGTTTAAAGGTCATGATGAATTTGATACCTTCTTTATAGCTTTATCTATATATTTATTATTTTTTCATAGAGATAATAATAAATATTGCTACACTAAAAAGAAGAAGAAGAAAAAGAAATAAAAGTATGTTCTATAAAAATGACTTGATATATAATTTAAAATAACATATTCCATCCATTAAAAACTAACATTATAAATTAATATATTATAACAATCAATTGAAAATACGTAGGCTTATAAGCAATCTAAGTAATACTAGTTCATAAAACTAGTATTACTATTTTTAAAAATTATTATTTCATATAAAAAATTACTTATACCTTTTATAACTTATTATAACTTAATTCAATATAAATAAATTATTTTGATATACATCTAATTAATTACTAACTTTCCACAATCCATTTCCATAACTGTATCACATAGTAAATCAAGGTCTTCTTTATTATGACTTGATAAAACAATAGTGGTTCCTTTACTTTTCAATTCTTTTAAAATATCATGAAAAAGTTTTATTCCATCATTATCAAGAGCATTTGTAGGCTCGTCCAATAATAGAATTTCAGGATCCTCCATTAATGCTTGAACTATTCCTAAGCGTTGACGCATTCCTAAAGAGTATGTTCTTACTTTTTTATTACATACATTATCAATACCAAGTAATTCTAATGTATCATGTATCTTTTTATCATCTATTTTACCTTTTATAGATGATAAAATTTTTAAATTTTTAAATCCACTATAGTAGTTTATAAATCCAGGATTTTCAATTAGCGCACCAACATTTTCTGGTAAAGTCTTTTTCTTTGTTATATTCACACCATTTACATAAGCTTCACCTGAATCAGGTATAACTAATCCACACATTACACGTAATAACATTGTTTTACCTGAGCCATTTCTTCCTCTGATACCATAAATCTTACCCTTTTCAAAATTTAAATTTATATCCTGTAAAACTGTTTGATTTTTAAATGACTTTGTAGCTTCTTTAATTTCTATTATAAATTTATTGGAATTCTCCACCATAAACACCTCATAAAAATATTTTTTTAAATTATATCTAATTTATCAATATATAAAAAACCTATAATAATCAATGCAACTATAAAAAATAAGTTATAAAAAATAGACCAACTTATATTAAAATTAACTACATCAGGATTGATTAAAGTATGTCTAACCATAATAGATTGATTTCCTGGTAACCATTTCATTAAATTTACATTAATCTTACCTGAGTTAAGAGTAAACATTTGTAATATACAACAAAATAGCAAACTTATTATAGGACTTTTTAATATAATTGACATTGTATTTTGAATTAATGCTAAAGTAATATAGGTAAGAAACAATAATAACAACATACAAAATACTGCATATAAATTATTTATATTTAATCGTAACAATCTTGATGTAGCTAAAATATTATTAGAGAATCTAATTGGGAAAAAATATATACCTAATAATACTATAGTTAAAATTTGAATAAATAAAAATAACAATATATTTAAAATTATTTTTCCTATAAGTACTGCCCATAATTTACCACGTGATCCTATTCTTAATAAGATTAATGTCCCTTTTTCAAAAAAACTAGAAAAACTAACATCAGCTAATAAATATAAAAATACAAATTGCAGCAATAACCATTCACTTTCAATAAAAATATTCTGTTCCCGAATATTAGGACCACTTAAAGTTAAAAATATAAGATCTAATAAGTTAGCATCATAATTACTATTTTGTATATAAATTATATTAATTCTTGCTATAAAAACAGATATTATAAACGAAATTATTATAAATTTTGTAATAGGTTTTTCTATAATTTTATATATAATAATCCCTCCAATTATTTATTAACTATGCTCTTTAGGAATAAAATTTTTCTTTAAACTTAATTTATAACCTATATAATATAAAATTAGTATATATAATATCCAATGGGATATTGAATATCCTACAGATGTAAATGAAGAATTTATATTATTAAATGAATGAGTATTTATTAATATATGATTATATACTATATCTGTAATTATTGAACTTTCCATTTCAAATGCTGGAATTGCAGCTATTATTAGTACAGCAAATCCACTAATTATACTAACAATTTTGTTATTAAATAATAAAGTTATAACCATAACGAATAATCCTATAGCTATCAATCCCAATAACAATAACACTATAGTTTCAGCAAATGAAAAAAGGGGGCTTTGCCGATAAATATCTTCGTTAAGCGGAGATGAATATAATAAATGATTTTTAGCACTGATTTTTTCCACTTGAGAAAATCCATAACTCCAAACTGTACTAAATTTAAATTTTATTGATGCAATAATTGCTAAAATAGTTAATGAAAATATACATATACTTGCCTTTAAAAATAAAATACAAACTTTTATGTTCCACCATACTCGTCTAGAACCAAGCTTCAATATCATTTCCTTTTCAAAGTTACTATCAACGATTATATTATTAGTTAAAATAATATAAGTAAAAATTAAGGATATAACAATATTTTTAGGCTCTGAAAGCACAGAAAATATTATATCCCATGCATTAAATTGTATATTGTTATTTCCATAAGAATTAATAATATTAGTTTCATTAATAACTATAAATGTATACAAAATCATAACGACTATGTATTTTTTTATAGAATAATTTCTCTCTATCTCATACTTAAAAAAATTATATATCTTACTCATTATTAGTAAGCATCCCTTCTATGCATAACTTTTATAATAACAATACTAAGTATAAATATTGCCAATAGTTCTCCATATAGGCTCAATATGGTGGTCCTTGAATCCATCCAAGGAAATACAGTAGTAAAAGAAGAATATTGAGCCTTTTCTATAAAATTTGTAAACATATTTATTCCCATATAGAGTATTGATGGTATAAGTAATGCTGATATTTTTTTATTTGTTAATATTGAAGATGCCATTCCAAACAATGAGTATACAAAACCAACTATAAATACTATAGGTATAAATAATGTAAGTCCACCTACTATACTATTTACTAATAGCTTTGATCTAAAATATCTTTTATAGTCAACCCTATATAAAATATTTCTTAAATATCCACTATTCTTATCCTCTATATAACTGTATGAAAATGGTAATGTGCATATAATCGCTACAGCATATATAAAAAATGATCTTGATCCAAATCCTAATGCTGTAAACCAACCTCTATAAGCATTAATAACATTTTTAGGCAAATCAAGTGAAGTAAATTGATAATAATCAGTTAATCCGTAATAACATAAATAAATCCCTATTATTATAGCTAATACAAATCGTAAATTAATAATTGCTCTTTTTAATTCTAATATAAATGTAGACTTCATTTTACCTCCTTTAAAATTCACAAATTTTACTTTCTATATTAAACAAAAATTACAACTATACAAATATATAAATATTTGTATAGTTGTATAATTTATTTTCTTTACCTATTTATCTTATCAGGTGACCAATAGCCATAAACATTACGTTTTGATGTTTGAGAAGTACTAGTATTTACTCTCATGTGATATTTATAACCTTTAAGAGCACCATTAATTTCAGTTGCCCACATAGGTGCTGTTCTATTTGCAGGATAAGTTAAACGATCAGAACGTGTAGCATTCCCGCTATTCATTAGAACCATATTTATAGACACTGGTACTGATCTTCCTTTAAATGACATATGTTGGCTTGTATCTTGTTTAACATATGCGTTTGAATGTACAGCTCCCATGTATGCAGGCATAGTTGCAGTAAAACTATTCCATTGAGCTGCATGTACACCTATTCCTGATAGCATTGTAATACCAAGTGCTAATCCTATCTTTTTTGTTAATCCAAATTTCATCAAAAACATACTTTCAACGTTTATTTAGTTAATTAATATTTACAGAGTAAAATTACATGGAACTATTATAGTATATAACATAAAATTCCAAGCATCAATTTCCATTAATGTAAATTATACTGTATAATCTAGTAATGTAAACCACTACATTGCCATTATCTTAGAATTATACATTTTATTCTAAATTTATACATTTTATTATAAAATTGAACTTTATTTGCATATCATTAAATTTAATCAAAAATAATAAATATAAACCAATTTTAGAATTTATTAATAAAAAATCAGTAACTTTTGCTTAAGTATAACTATGAAAAATACTTAACAAAAATTACTGACAAATAAATAACAATCATAATGTATTATCTAAAAAATTATATTTTTAATATACTCCTAATCCATTTAAATACTCTTTATATTTTAAATCAGATTTTAATATATGATTTTCTATCCAATTAACAATAAACTCTAATAAATCCATTAAAAAGTTTTTTTGCTTTTCATCTATTTCCTCTTCATTTATAGATTTAATTTTATTTACAAAAGCATCATGTTCTACTTTATGTCTTTCCAAATCGCTATACTCATATTTTCTCATTACATCTTCTTCATAAGAAAAATGATATACTGTATATTCTTTTAAAGTTCTTATAGTATTCATAATTTCATCAAAATGATCATATCCATCATTAACCGAAACTATAGTATAAATTTCATCTGCTAATTCAAATAATCTTTTGTGTTGCTCATCAATTTTACTTATGTTACAACTATAAGCTTCTTTCCATTTAAACATTGATATATCCCCCTCTTAATATTTCATTTGAAATTTAATATTAATTATATAAAAAATAAGCAACTGTAAAACAGTATTACTGTCAATTATATAATGATACAAAATTATTCTATAAATTACTCTAAATACTTAACCCACTATTAAAAATGGAGACAAAAAACTTATATACTATAAGTAATAATTTTTAGTCATTACCTAAATAAATTACAGTTAAAATTCAAAACTATGTTTATAATTCTATAAATATCCTTTTTAATATATTTATATTAACACTATAGTAATTTTAAAAATAAATATTTGTATTATATGTATTCTGTATTCACATCAGTTATTATTTGATACTTATTATCCATAAATAATTATAACATACTTTTATAGTTTTTGCATATTAAATCCAGTAATTTTATTTTTTCTCTACTATTTCATAATCTACCTCTACAAATTTATCCTTATAAAATTCATCTGATTCTCCATATACTCTTACTTCCTTTTTTACAATCTTTTCTTTTATAATCCCTCCAGTAAACTTGCTAAATTTAACCCCTCCTTCTAAAGTTGTTCCAGCTATATTAAATATAGATTTAGTTGTTATAGATCCTATTTTCCCTAATAACTTTCCGCTTCCCTTTATTCCTTTAGCCATAGTATTATGATTATTTTTCTTTAAACTTTTATATAAAAATTTACCTGTATTTTCACATACATTTTCAATATTATTTCCTAAAAAATTTCCTGTAGATTTTATAAAATTGCTTACTTTATTCATAAAATCCTCCTTTTAACTAATACTATTTGTTTTTTAATATATACTTTTTTGGTATGCTAAAAAAATAAAATTTATAAATCAAAATAAATTATAAAATAATCTTTGATTTATAATGCTAATTTTTCAAAATTACTCAACTAAATATTTAAATCTACTTGTTTTTTATACAATAAATAAGCTTTTAATTACACTACAAAATTATAAATTTATAAGTCAAAATAAATTATAAAGTAATCTTTGATTTATAATGCTAATTTTTCATAATTAATTAATGAAATATTTATATTAATAATCTCTATTATATAATATACACATTTTTTTAATTCATATAATTCATATAAATACTATAAATGTAAAAATTCTTTAGGATTTATTAATTAAAACTTGATGATTTTTCTTTAAAAACTATATATAATTATTATAATGAAAAGATTTTCATTATTAAAGTATATTCTAACGTTATATTAAACATTTTTATAGCTTGTATAAATATATGTTTTCTTATATCATAAAGTATATACTATTTAATGCATTTTAAACAATTTAATATACACATTATTCTATATATAGCATATTTATATAATTAGTAATATATTATATATCAATAAAAAGGAGAAAAACTATGACTTTATATGATGAAAACAATTTACATATAATAAAAGATAATCTAAGATATTTAAAATTATTAGCAAAACAATATCCTAGCATTTCAAGTGCTAGCTCAGAAATTATAAATCTTCAGGCAATATTAAATCTTCCTAAAGGAACAGAACATTTTATAAGTGATGTTCATGGAGAATATGAATCTTTTACTCATATGCTAAAAAATGCATCAGGAGTTATTAAAAGAAAAATAGATGATGTCTTTGGAACTTCTTTAAGAGAATGTGACAAAAAAAATTTGGCTACACTAATATACTATCCTGAACAAAAATTAGATTTAATAAAAAAATCTGAAAAAAATTTAGAGGATTGGTATAAAATAACTTTATATAGATTAATAAGACTATGCCAGATAGTTTCTTCTAAATACACTAGATCTAAAGTTAGAAAATCTCTACCTTCTGATTTTGCTTATATAATTGAGGAATTATTAAACGAACAAGGTGATAGAGTAGATAAGCAAGAATATTACAATAGTATAATTGAAACTATTATAGATATTGATAGAGCTTCAGAATTTATAATTGCTATATCAAATGTTATTCAAAGATTAGTAGTGGATAAGCTCCATATATTAGGAGATATCTACGATAGAGGTCCTGGAGCTGAAATTATAATAGAAGCTTTAAGCAAGCATCACTCTATAGATATACAATGGGGTAATCATGATATAGTATGGATGGGAGCTGCCGCTGGCTGTGAAGCTTGTATTGCTAATGTAATAAGAATATCCCTTCGTTATGCTAATTTATCTACACTAGAAGATGGATATGGTATAAATTTATTGCCATTAGCTACTTTTGCTATGGATTTTTATAAAGAAGATAATTGTGAAAATTTTAAACCTAGAACTATAGATAAAAATTTAAGTGACACAGATATAAAACTTTTGTCTAAAATGCATAAAGCTATATCAATAATTCAATTTAAATTAGAAGGGCAAATAATTAAAAGAAGACCTGAATTTAAAATGGAAGAAAGATTATTATTAGATAAAATGAATATAAATGAAGGAACTATAAATTTAAATGGGAAAACTTATAAATTAAATGACACTAATTTCCCTACATTAGATAAAGAAAATCCTTATGAATTAAATGAACGAGAAAAAGATTTAGTAGAAAAACTTACAAATTCTTTTATTAATAGTGAAAAACTACAAAGACATATAAAATTTTTATATAGTAATGGAAGTCTTTATTTAAAATATAATTCTAATTTACTGTATCATGGTTGTATACCTTTAAATGAAGATGGTTCTTTAAAAGAAGTAACTCTATGCAATGAAACCTTAAAAGGTAAATCTCTTTTAGATAAATTGGATCGCTTAGCAAGAGAAGCTTATTTCTTTAAAAAAGATCCAGAATCAAAATTATATGGTATGGACATGATGTGGTATTTATGGTGCGGTCCTAATTCTCCTTTATTTGGTAAAAAGAGAATGACTACTTTTGAAAGATATTTTTTAAATGATAAGGAAACTCATAAAGAAGAAAAAAATCCTTATTACAAATACAGAAATGATGAAAAAATGTGCACCCTAATATTTAAAGAATTTGGATTAGATCCTAAAAATTCTCATATAATAAATGGTCATATTCCTGTAAAAACCAAAGAAGGTGAAAGTCCCATAAAAGCTAATGGTAAACTATTAGTTATAGATGGAGGCTTTTGCAAAGCCTACCAACCACAAACAGGTATTGCAGGATATACATTAATCTATAATTCTTATGGGTTACTTTTAACTTCTCACGAACCCTTTAGCTCTATACACAAAGCTATAGTAGAAGGAAATGATATACTTTCTTCTACCATAATATTAGAACATGTATCTTCAAGAAAAAGAGTATTAGATACAGATAGTGGTAAAGAAATAAAAAAACAGATACATGATTTAGAAATGTTATTAGTTGCTTATAGAAAAGGTCTTATAAAAGAAGAAAATGGATCAAATATAAAACCTTAGATGATTTATAATTTTTATAGCATAATAAAAGACCACTCTCATCTTTATAGCAAAAGTGGTCTTTTATATTTTTATGCTCCGTAAATAACCGATAAAACATTACCTACCTTTTTTATTTTATAGTGTATAGTATCCAAAATTAATTAAATACTATACTTAATATAGGTTTTCAGTTCATTATTTATAATAAAAATTTCTATACTATCATTTCTTCTGCATCTGATACAATGTCTAAGTAAAATTCTAACTCTTTATTATATACATATTTACTAAAAGCTTCACTTATAGCTTTACTAGATTGTCTATAAAATATAGATGGTGAATTATTAACTGCATAATAGAATTTTCCATCCTTATTATATATAGGATCAGATGCTGTAGTATGTCTTGCTCCCTCTATAGCTTTTCCAAGATTAGCTGCTGCATCTATTATTAAGCAATTTTTCTTTAACCTCATTTGATCTTCTAAAGTAAGTATATGCTTATTAGGATTATCCATTTCTATTCCATTAATTATTATATCAAATTCTTCTAATTCATTTTTTAATTGATCCATAGTTTTCCTATAAAACATTCTTATATCTGAATTAAATTTGGATATTGCTGAAAAAGCACCTTGAGATACGTTACCTGATCCTAATATAGCAACTTTAGTTTCTGAAGTTGGTATGCTTCCATAATTCATAATTGCATGCATAGTAGATGCATAACCTGCTATATAACTATTTTTTCTTACAAAATTAGATGGAATCCAGTCCATTGGAATTACATAGTCTTTATAATAGATTGAGGGATGAATATTATCTAAATCTACTACAATTAAATTTTTAGGTATGCCTTGTTCCTCCATAAATGTCTTTCCTGATCCTTCTGGATGTGTCCAGCCAACTATAATTTGACCTTCTCTTATATGCTTATAATCTTGAGGTTTTAGAACTTTTAATGAAAATACACCTTCACAGGTTTTAAATATTTCTTCTCTAGATGCTATAGTACAACCTACTTTTACGTATTCATCATCTGAAATTCCTAAAGTTTCACCAAAGCCTGTTTCTACAAGTATTTCATTATTAAAGTTCTTAACATGTTCTGGTAATAGTGCTACCCTTTTTTCGTTTGGATGATTTGGTATCAAAAATCCTAATTTCATATATTACCTCCTTTATTATTCTTACAATAACTATAATATTTAAAAATATTTATTATAGTTACAACTTTATAATATACACAAAGTTGTTAAATATCATTAATATTATACACTATACGAATTTTCGTGTCAAAAATATAAAAAATGTTAAATTTAAACTTAGTATTAGTAGCATTAATATGCAAAATATAGTAAGATGTTATAGGATACCATATATAGTACTCATATTTTTAATTATGCATATTGGGAGGAATCATTTATGAAAAATAGTACTGGCCCTTTATATAAAAATATAGCCTTAGATATAGCTAATCGTATAGTTAGAGGTAAATTAAAAAGTGACGAAAAAATAAGTGGCAGATCTACATTAGCTAGTATGTATAATGTATCTCCTGAAACTATAAGGAGAGCTGTTGCACTATTAGAGGATATGAGTGTTGTTAAATCTACCAAAGGTAGTGGTATAGAAATATTGTCTATATCTGCTGCTGAAAAATTTATAGAAAGAAATAAATCTAATGTATATCTAGCTACAGTAAAAGAAAATATAGAGGATATTCTTCTTAGGAAAAAGAGATTAGATGAAGAATTGCAAGAGAACTTTAATAAGATATTAGACTTAATGGATCGTTTTGAAAATATTTCCCCTTTCACCTTAATAGAAGTAGCTGTTGAAGAAAATTGTAAATTTATAGGCAAAAAAGTTAATGAAGTTAAATTTTGGCAGCAAACTGGTACAACTATGGTAGCCTACAGAAGAGGAAAAGAAATTATAATATCTCCTGGTCCAAACTATATATTTACGGAAGGTGATATTATAGTTGTAATAGGAACTCATAACGTTTATAAAAAAGTTTATAACTTTTTATATGAAAAATAAATACATTTTTTATCTAAAATAACATTAATTATATTAGATATTAAGTCATGTTCTATTTGACTAAAGAAAGTGAAAGAATAGCAATAATATTAATTATATTAAATATTAAGTATATTATATAAATAATATTTATTACTATAATTTTTTTAAAATCAACTATAAAATATATTATAAACAAAAAAGTTTTTAATAGGTTTAATTTAAATATATAAAATAAAAATGCATATACAAACTATTAACTGTATCTTTATTTTTATATTGTTAAAATTAAATCTATTTTTAAATTTTTCCTTTTTTATTTAGATAAGTTTATATAATTAGTTTATTATTACTATCTAATGCATTGCATAATAAACTAAAAAAAGAGAAAACTAATAAAAAAGGAGGAATGAACATGGATTTAACGACTAAAGACATTATTAAAAAGAAAATATTAGATGCTCAAGAAAACGTGAGAGATTATCAAATGTACTCTCATAAAATAGATGATAAGTCTGTAGCTGATCTTTTTGGAGAATTTGCAGAAAATGAAGCTATGCAAGCAAAAAAACTTCGTAACATATTAGATAAATATGACTCTTACTAAACACAAAAATTATAACTTAAAACTCATAAAATATTTAAAGCCAAACTTTAAATCGACTTTAATAAAATAGCCACCTAAAAATAAAGAATACTAATATTTGTGTTCTAATATTTAAGCTATAGCACTGATTTCATACTTTATGAATAAGTGCTATATAAAATTGTTTTCTTTTCACGCTTACATATTAGTACACAAATTAAGTATTCTAATTATTTTTTAATATTAACTCCAAAATTCCTTCAAAGCTATTTCTAACTCTTTTTTATTTCTAATATTAATATTAGGATACCAGTGCTTAGGAAATAATTTTTTATAAGAATAACTATTAAATCTCTCATCAATAAGCAATATTATTCCTTGATCTATTTCTGTTCTTATTACCCTTCCAGCAGCCTGCATAACCTTAGTCATTCCTGGATAAATATATGAATAATCAAATCCAGCTTGTTTTTTTTCATCATAATAATTTTTTATTAAATTTCGCTCCATACATATTTGTGGTAATCCCACACCTATTATTATGGCTCCTATTATTTTATCACCTGTTAAATCAATTCCTTCAGAAAAAATTCCTCCTAATACACAGAATCCTATTATATTATCCATTCCTTTTTCAAATTTATTTATAAATTCTTCTCTTTCTTTTTCATCCATAGAAGAATTTTGAACTATAATATTTTCAAATGGATATTTTTCTTTATATATTAAAAAAACTTCATTCATGTACTTATAAGATGGGAAAAACACCATATAATTTCCCTCTTTTATTTTAAAAACTGTATTTATATAATCACATATATTTTCATAACTTTTACATCTATATTTATATTTTGTAGAGATATTATGTCCTATCAAAATTCTATGGTTATCTATCGGGAATGGCGAATTTAATTTTAAAATATAATCTTCTTCCTCTCCCCCTAAAACTTCTCTAAAATACTTTATGGGCGACAAAGTTCCTGAAAAAAATATACTCGACTTTGATTTTTTTAAAATTTCATTTAATAAACTTGAAGTATCTATAGCAAAAAGTTTAATTTTAAAATCATTATTGTATTCTTCTCCATAGGTTATATAATTATCTCCATATAGATCACATATCTTTAGAAAATATAAAGCTTCAAAATAAAAATTAAGCAACTCATCATTAATTTGAAAATTTCCTTTCATCATAATTACTTCAAATTCTGATGTAAAATTACTTAATAATATTTGTAATTTTTCCGGTTTTTCTTTTTCTATATAATAATTGTCTATTTCATAAATCTTTTTAATCTCTAAAAGTTCTTTATTTATTTTTCCTAGAATTCTATACAAAGCTTTATTTTTTTCTTTACTAGATTTTCTCAAATTTAAAACATTGTTTTTAGATATAGAAGAAGAAAACATCTCTCTAGATCTATCCAATAAATTATGTGCTTCATCTATTAAAAGAACAAAGTCTTCTTTTACATCAGAAAAAAATCTTCTTAAATACACTCTAGGATCAAAAACATAATTATAGTCACAAATTATTCCATCACACCATAAACTTATATCTAAAGAAAATTCAAATGGACAAACTTTGTGTTTTAAAGCATATTTTTTAATAATAGATTCATCTATAATATTTTCATTATTTAAAACATCTAATATAGCTTCATTTATTCTATCGAAATGACCATCTGCAAACTCACAATTATCTGGGGTACACTTAAATTCTTCTTTAAAACAAATCTTTTCCTTGGAAATTAAAGTTATAACCTTAAAAGAAGTATCTTCATCAACAATACTTTTAAAATTACTTAAAACAAAATCTCTAGTAGTATTTTTAGCTGTTAGATAGAAAATTTTATCTATATACCCTTCCCCTATAGCTTTAATACTAGGAAATATTGTAGAAATAGTTTTTCCTATTCCTGTAGGTGCTTCTATAAATATATTTTTACCCTCACTTATAGTTTTATAAACAGATACAGCTAACTTTCTTTGCCCGCTTCTATATTCTTTAAATGGAAACTTTAATAATTTAATGTCCTTATTTCTCTTTTCTTTAAATCTATAGTTAAAATCTATCCAAACATAATATTTATGTATTATATCTAAAAAAAACTTTTCTAATTCTAATATATCGAAAGTTTTATCTATACTTTTTATATTTTCATTTTTAATATTATAGTAAGTTAATTTTATATTAATTTTTTCAAGATTTTTCTGTTTTGAATAAATAAAAGCATAACATTTAGCTTGAGCCCAATGTAATAAATTGTCTTTTATTTCTTCTAAATTTCTAGTTGTGGTTTTAATTTCTTCTATGGTAATAAATCCATTTTCTATAATAATTCCATCTGCTCTTCCTTCTACATTAAATAAAAAATTTTTATATTCCACAGAATATTTTAATAAAACTTCTTTTTCATATTCTGTCATAAGTAAAGGGGTTGCACCTTCCATTCTAATCTTTTGTATTTTCTTATGTGCTTTTATTCCCTCTTGAGCTCTACTTCCACTCAAATATCCAATATCAATATCTCCGTTTCTTAATATAAATTCTACTAGATTTCTAACGGATATATTTACCTCTCTTGTGCTTTCCACATAAATCAAACCTTTTCAATATAATCTATTAATACAAATTATATCACAAGTTTTTGTAAATTAGTTTTTATAATAAATTTACTTTTAATAGGAGTTATAAGTTAATTACCACTTAAAAGTATTTATACTATTCTTAGTTTTAAAAGCATTAAAATAAGAAATACTTTTAGGGAAAATAGATATCTATAAAAATAATTGGAATTCTTTATTTTGATAGTCATCTATTAACTAAAAGTATTTCTTGTTTTAATTTTCAACCTTTAAAATCTATCAAGCCGTTGTTTCCTTATATTACTATTTAAACATGTTATTTACGTTTAATTTCATTATAATTCTTTCTGTATTTTCTATTACATCTATATTTATTTCTGAAATTTCAATAGGGAATCCAATAATTTCACTAATAACATCATTAATTTCTTTTGATATCTGCTCATAAAATACTTCTCTATAGTATTCAATTAAAGTCACATTATTATTATTTATAATTGCTTTTTCCATAGGAGTTAATATATCATAAGTATTAATTTCTATAGTACTTCCACCCCAAAATACTTGTACATTTTTAGGTCCTTTTCTTGTATATTTCTTTACTAATAATGATATTGCAGCTTTTATTTCTTCAGTTATTTTTAACTTATGCTCTTTACTGAAATTTATAAATTTACATAAGCTTTCTTTATCATATTTTCTTTTTATAACTTTTTTTAATACATTTTTTATAGCTTCTATAATTTCTTCTTTTTCTATAGGTTTTACAAGATATTTATCAATACCAATATCTACACTTTTTATTATATATTCTATATCATCTACTTCAGTATTAATAATAATTCCACATTCTTGATCATAATCTCGTATTTTTTTAATCATATCTATTCCATTCATAATAGGCATTCTTAAATCAGTAATTACTATATCTGGTCTATATATCTTAAATAATTCAAAGCCTTTTTGTCCATTTTCAGCAATATATAATTTACCTGAGATTTTTTTTAATATTTTTTTTACAATAATTTGAGTTATAGCTTCATCTTCAACGTATAATATTTTAACATTATTCATTACGCGTTCAATAGCATCCATTGTTTAACAAGCTCCTTATTTGAACATATTTTTAATAACTTCAATAGATTTCTAGAATATAGTAACCCTTTTTGTGTGCTATAAGAATATCAAATTAATTCTATCAAATATATTCATATTATTCAATTTTTTTGTAAAAATAAAGTTATAAACAATATTTGTCATATTGTTTATAACTTTGTTTTAATTTTATATTTTATATTATATACTTTTAAACACTTCTAAATACATTCAAATTCATCCATTGTATCCACTAATTGTTGAGATATTTCTAAATTCTTTTCATTTTCTTTCAATATTAACTCATTTTGTTGATTTACATTACTTATTTTTTCTGCAATTTCACCTGAAGATTCTGCTACTTCTATTACAGATCCAGACATCTCTTCCATACCTCTTGCTATTTGTTCAATAGCTTTAGAGGTTTTTTCTGATAAATTTGAAAAATTTTCAATTAACTCTTTAACAATATTTCCATCATTTTTATACTGTACACTCATATCTATAAGCTTTTTATAATCTCTTAATACATTCTCTTCTATAAGCTCTAAAACAAATTCAGAAGAAGATGAAAGTTCACTTACTGCTTTTAATACAGTCTTAACATTAATCTGAATATTTTCAACTGCATTAGAGGATTGCTCTGCTAATTTTCTTACCTCTTCTGCTACCACTGCAAAACCTCTACCCTGTTCTCCTGCTCTAGCAGCTTCAATAGCTGCATTCAAAGCTAATAAATTTGTCTTTTCAGCTATACCTAAGATACTCTCAGCCATTTCAGATATATTTTCTACCACTTGTGCTTCATGAATAGCTTTTTGTAATTTTTCTTTTGAATCTCCATATATTTTTTCTACTTCACTCATGGAATTACAAGCATCTTTATTTATACTTTCTGCCTTTTCCTTAATATTTATTGCCAAATCAAGTCCTTCTTTTGCTTTTTCCTTAGTAATATCCATATCTTCTTTAACAGAAGCAGTCATAGATGCCATCTCTTCTATACCTGCTGAAGATTCCTCCATGTTAGCAGAAATTTCTTCAGTAAATGCAGTTATTTGTTGTATTTCACCATTTACTTTATTAAAAGATTCTTTTGCACAATTACTGCTTTGTAATATATTTTTACTTTCATTCTTAACAGAATTTATGGTTTGATTTAATATATCGCTAGCTTCATTTAAAGCTCTGGCTGTTTCCCCAAATTCATCTTTTCTATTAATAGAATTTTTATATGTTAAATTACATTTTTCTAATTGCTCCGCATGCTCTTTCATTTTAACAAGGGGCTCTTTAATATTTTTAGAAATAACGTTTGATATTATCATACCTAAAATTATAAATAAAATAGTTGAAATTAATATTATTGTTCTTAATGCGTAAATATCCTTAAATAAATAATTCTTTTCGACAGCTATAGCTATAGACCATTCTGTGCCTGGAACTGGTTCATAGGCCATAAATCTTCTAACATTATTATATTTATATTCTCCAAAACCATTTTCACCATTAACCATTCTTTTTTGAAAACTTAAAAGTTCTTCAAACTTTGAATCATTGCTGTAATTTTTTAAATCATTGCCTCTCTTCAAAACTAAGTTAATATCATCATCTACTATATAATATCCTTCTTTATTAATTACAAAACCAATTTCTTCTTTATTATTTGATTGTGCATCATTTACTAATTTATTTATATCTTTTATATCTAAAGAACCTATTAAAGCCCCTACTACTTTTTTGTCATCGGATTTAATAGGTGTAACTACTTCTATTAAAGGAACATTAGTATCCTTATCTATATTACTATCTATTATAAATGTATCCCCTTTTAATATTCTATTAAAATACTCTTTATTAGATATATTTTCTACTTCATTATTGCTCATAGTATACGCATTACCTTGCAAATTTACTATTTTAAAATTATTAAATCCCCATGCTTTAGCTTCATCTTCTAATTGATATTTTTGATTTTTTAAATCCATAGATTTTATTTCTGGCCAATCGGCTATTATTTGCAATTTCTCCTTTGCTTCATTCATCCTATTAGCTAATATTGTGGATTCATTTTTAGCCTTATTTTCAAGTTGCATTTTAATATTTTTAGTCAGTGCTCTAGAAGCACTCATATAAGATACAATTCCTAAAATTCCACAAATTAAAATAATCATGCCTAGTATTTGCATATTTATAATACTTTTTACACTTATAAAATTTTTATCCTTAGTACTTTTAAATTTAAACTTCATAAATTTCCTCCTCTTTTATGGGCTGTTTTGTTATACTTTAAAATATGAATTTGCTATCTTTTAATCTTTAAAACAAACATACCATTAATTGTGTGATGTTAAAACTATTTTTATAATTACTTAATACTTATATATTTACTGAATAATTATACACATAATTGTAAGCGGAAAGAATCTGCGTATGTTTCTTTAACAAATAACCCCAATATTATAGGATCATATCTATTTTTCTCTTTTATCATGATATCTAAAGCCGCTTCTCTTGTATAAGCTCTTCTATAACATCTATCTGAAGTTAAAGCCTCATATACATCTGCTATACGAAGTATTCTAGCCGCTATAGGAATATCTTTGCCTTTTAACCCATAATAACCACTCCCATCAAAATTTTCATGATGAAATTTTACAACATTACAAATTTCTAAGCAATATCCATATTCTCTTAGTATATCAGCACCAAACTGGGTATGTTTTTTTACAATTTCAAACTCACTATAATTTAATTTATCTTTCTTGTTTAATATATTAGAAGGTATTCTAGCCTTTCCTATGTCATGATTCAATGCTAACAAAACTAAATCATTACTTTGTTTTGAAGTAAATTTCATTAACTCTGCAATTTTTTTCACATAAATAGCAACCCTCTTACTGTGCAAAAATATTTCTAAATCTAACTTTTCATCCTTTGATATATTCAAGGTATTTGTTGATAAACTACTCAATTTACACATATTATTGCTCCTCCCCATCCCTATAAATTTATAAAAATAAAAGCCAACATAATTAGTCCATATCTATAAACTAATCATGTTGGCTATATCTAGCTAAATAAATCCTTATTTTCTATCTATTACACCAATCATTTATTAAATTATTAAGTAAATTTTTTTTTTTATTTTCATATCAGCCCATACACGGCAAAATAAATACTTATTCTCCATATATATTGCTAATATTACCTTATATTTTAATTTTATATCATTAATTCCCAAATTTCAACTAAATTAAAAATATTTTTTATAAATTTATTTATTTTTGCTATAATACATCAAATCTTGTTCTAGTTTATTTATATTTACTCTTATTTTTTCTACTAATTTATAAATATATTCAACGTCACCTATTATAGCTCTTTCTTTAATTTCATTCAATAAATTTTTTATCTCAGTCAAATGAAAATTTGAAGATGCCCCCTTTAATTTATGTATCAAATTTCTTAAACTTTCTATATCTCCTTGTCGTGATAATTTTATAATTTCATTCATTTGCTTTTTAGAAAATAATTCTATTACTTTATATCCTAATTCTATAACTAATTCTTTATTACCATCTAAATTTTTTTCTAATCTTTCAAACTCATTATTTATCTTTTCTTTATTTGAATTTAATTTATTATTTCTAAATTTATTATCATTATTTAAATACTTGTCTATTATATATTGTAATTTATCCAAATCTATCGGTTTGCTTAAATAATCATCCATGCCTAATGACTTAAATTTTTTCTTTTGTTCTAAAGAATCATACGCAGTTAATGCTACTATTGGTATTTTACTCAACTCAGGATTTTTTTTAATTATTTGTGCTGCATCTATTCCATTCATTATAGGCATAGATATATCCATAAAAATTAAATCATAGCTATCTTTCTTTAAAGCCACTATAGAATCTTTACCATTAGAAACTGTTTTCGCTATCCATCCCTTTAATTCAATTAATTTGCTCATCACTATCTGATTTACATTATTATCTTCTGCTATTAATATTTTAAATATCTTTTTGTTGCTCTTTTTACAATTCATTAATTCATGTTTTTCTAAGTTATATTTATTTGGTAAATATAACTTAGCTTTTAACGCTTGTATCATTGCATTAACATTTTCTGTTATATTTAAACAACAAGCACCTACCCCTAATATATTATTACATTCGTCTTTTATAGGAATTATTTCTATTTCATAAAATTCCACTTCACTACCATTAATTAAAACTTCCTCACTTGTTACAATTTTATTTCCGTTTAATGCAATCTTCATTTTTTCTTTTATTCTTGATATTAAATTACAACTAATATTTTGGGGACAATATTCTTCAATTATTTCTAATATATTCATGCCAACTTCTACATTAATACCTAATAATTTTTTCATAAATCTTTCATGACTATTATTTAATTTTATATAATGAAAATCTTTATCTAAAATAAATATGGAAATATTATTTAATTCCCCTACAAATAAATTCAAAGCATTTATATCCCCGTAATTTATCATAGTTATACCTTCCCTACCTATATATTATAATTTCAAACAATCTAATTTAATTTTCGAAGTTTTTAAATAAAACTTGCATATATTAATTCATTATAAAAAGCAAACTATTCAAATAATAAAATTCTAAATAAATTAATCTCTTTATACACAAAAACGTTTAACAAAATTATCCTAATAATTTATTTTTGTAAAAAAAATAGGTTAGAAAAACTTGTTTCTAACCAACTATATATTATATATATTTAAAATAATTTTTTTAAGTAATAATTTCATTATATTTATCATTAATCCAATTTAATACATCCTCAAATACTTCTTTCCTGTTTAACTCATTTAAAATCTCATGTCTTCCATCTTTATACAATTTGTAATTTACATCTGTTACGCCAATATTATTATAAAAATTATATAGATTTAATATGCCCTTTCCAAAATTACCCACTGGATCTTTATCTCCTGCTACTATAAGTATAGGTAAATTTGTAGGTATACTATTTTTATTCTCTTCTTTCCATATAGATTTCAATCCTTTAAAAAAATCATGATAGAATGAAGTTGTGAAAATTGTTCCACAATACTTATTTTTTATATATTTATCAACTTCTTTATCATCTCTACTTAACCAATCAAACTCTGTTCTGTTAGGTTTAAACTTTTTATTATATCCTCCAAAGGATAAATAATTTAAAATATTACTTTCATGTTCCCGTCCTTTAAATTTCATTTCCAATTTAGCTATTAAAATTCCTATATTCAATAAAAACCCCTGTTTCCCATTAGTACCTACTAAAATAACTCCATTTAATCCTTCTCCATACAATTGTATATATCTCTGACTTATAAATGACCCCATACTATGCCCTAATAAAAATACAGGCAATCCCTTATTTTCTTCTTTTATTATAGCATTTAAGGTATGTATATCTTCTACCATGGACATAAATCCATCTTCTTCTCCTAGGTAGCCTAATTTATCTAAACTTATTGCACTTTTACCATGTCCTCTATGATCATTTGCATAAACTACATATCCAGCTTCATTTAAATAAGATGCTAACCTTTCATATCTATGAGCAGTTTCAGCCATACCATGAGATATTTGTATAACTGCTTTTATATCCTGCTTCCTTTCCGGTTCCCATTTATATACATTTACTTTTACATTTTCTCTACCATTAAATGAAAAACAACTACTTTTCATATGTCTCTCCCTTCCATTGAGCTATTTTTTAAACTCATTTTTAATACTTATTATATTAAATTTCAAAATTCCTCCATAAAGATATATTATTAGATTTATAAAAAAAATACTACTTAAAAATACCTAATTTATAAAAATTTAATAATAAATCATGAATTTTATTCCAAAATATGGTATATTATTATTAAAACTCTTATTATTTCTTATAAATAGTATAATAAAAATCCCAAAATTAACGATAAATATTAGTGAATAATTATTTTAAATATGAAGGGAGGATTTTTTTTGAATAGATCAAGAAAAGCTTTTACTACTTGTGCTGTATCCGCTGCTTTATTAGGACAAAATTTTTTATTTGGTCAAAATGTTCTAGCCGCTAGTGATAATATGTACCCAAATGTTAATAGTAGTGCATACAATTCTAACAATATATTTACTCAATGCGGATTTAAGGGGCAATGTACTTGGTTTACTTATGGAAGAGTTTTAGAAAAATTAAATATGAAACTTCCAAGCCAATTCTATGGTAATGCTATAGATTGGTGGTATTCTAATATTAAATCTAATGTATTTTCTTATGGTTCAGAACCTCAAGCTAATTCTATAGTAGTTTGGAGTGGTGGTTCAAAAGGATATGGACATGTTGGTTTTGTAGAAAAAGTTGTAGGAGATACAATTTATTATAATGAAGGAAATGTTGAAAGAAGAGGATATTATGATGGTTATGTAAAAACCATATCTAAACAAGCTATAAAAAACAGAGGTAACTTATTTTTAAAAGGATATATATACTTAAATGGTAGTTCCAATAATAACAATTCCAGTAGTAATAATGACTATACTATAATAAAAACATCTAAGGTTTCTTGCTCAAGCCTTAATGTTAGAAGCAATCCATCTCTATCATCAGCAGTTATAGGTGGTCTTTCAAAAAACCAAACTGTATCTATTATAAGTGAAAGCAATGGATGGTCAAAAATAAAATATGGTTCTGGAATTGGTTATGTAAGTTCCCAATACCTATACGGAGGAAATAATACTATAAATTCCGGAAGTGGTGGTTCTTCTAGTAACGAAAGTGCAAAACCAGGTTTTGTTAAATTATCTAACAGTAGTTCATCATTAAACGTTAGAAGTGGTGCTAATTTATCTTCTAGTATAATAGGGTCTCTAAAAAATGGAGCCTCTGTATCTATATTAGGACAAACTGGTTCTTGGTATAAAATTAAATATAATTCCTCAATCGGTTATGTAAGTTCAAGTTATATTTCTTCAACTAATAACTCTAACTCAAGTCCTAATAATAGTTCTACAACTTCAGCTGGTAAAGGTATTGTTAAATTATCTAATCCAAGCTCTTCATTAAACTTTAGAGCTAATCCAAGTCTATCATCACAAATATTAGGTGGACTTTCACATGGTTCTTCTGTTGATATACTAGATAAAACTGGCTCTTGGTATAAAATTAAATATGGTTCTAAAATTGGTTATGTAAGCAGTAGCTTTATAACTACTTCAAATAATAACTCTTCCGTAACAAGTAACAAATTTGGAACTGTATATTTATCAAATAAATATTCTACTTTAAATGTAAGAAAAAATGCTGGAACAAATAGTAGTGTAATTTCTTCATTAGCTAATGGAAGTAGAGTAGAAATATTAGATTCTACAGGTCAATGGTATAAAATAAAATTTAATAATACTACTGGTTATGTTTATAGCCAATACATAAAATAATTCACTTTAATAAAAAAATATACTTTTTAACCCAATAAATTTTAAAAATTCATTTAATTATATTAAGGTTAAATAAATTTAAAGTAAATCTTAATTTATAATTTAAGAGGTTCCATAAAATTTACATTAATTTTTATGGAACCTCTTTTAAATTCTATCCTAGTAAACTTTCACATATTAATTTTATATACAAATTAATATTTATCTAATAATTTATTTAATTACAAATTCATGAATATCTATTTTAAAAATAAAACTCTTAATAAATTCTATTTTAGCAAACAAATAAAATTTATATAAATATTAACCCTATTCATCAAATAAAAAAATTATTTTATATTCTCTTTCATCTTATTCATAAGTTTATCTAAAAGTTCTTCTGCAGTATTTCCATCTGTAGGATAAGTTACATTTCCATATCCCACATGATAATTTGATAATTGAGGATAAATTAAAGAAAGCATCTTATATTTTTCTTTTATTTTATTTTTTATTTCCTCAATCCTCTCTTCTCCATAATTTGGTAACACAGCTACAAAAGTTAATAAACCATGCTTAGTTACAAAATTAGGAGCTTTAAAAACATCCTTTATACCTTTATAAAAAATATCTGTTAATGTTATATAACTTTCTTTTACGTCTATTTTTTCTTCTTCATCTGTACTTTTTATAAGAGTAAATATAACTGAAGAAACTTTCTTATCATTAGCCTTAGCTCTATTTAATTCATCAACAAAATAAATTTTAAATTCTTCTGGTAGTTCTTCTTCTGTAACGCTAGAATCTAATATTTTTTTAGCTTCATTAACATTTTCACTATCTTCATTAATATATATTTCTTGAACTTCAGTTTTCTTATCTACTAATGTTTCTTCTTTTATAGTTTTACTTTCCCTTATAGTTTTAAGTATTCTATCTAATAAAACTTTATTATCAAAAGGCTTTAATATATAATCTGAAATACCTTCTCTTATTACTTTAGCAAAAGCATCTCTAGTATTTACTTTAGTTAATATAACTATTGGGATATCTACATTTTTTTCTCTTATTTTTTCAACTACTTCAAATCCATCTTCCTTAGTTAATCCTAACTCTAATATTATCAAATCTATATTATCCTTTTTTTCATAAAGTTTATTAAAAAATTCAAAGGAAGTAGAAGCCTCATAAACCTTTATATCTTTTTCCTCCAAAATATCTTTAACTCTATATCTCATATAACTCATATCATCTAATATTATAATATTTTGCACACCTATCACTCTCATACTTAAATTATTTTTTATATTTTAAAATATTTAATAATATTCATTAACACATAGCTCCATCTATTGTTATAATTTGACCATTTATATAGGAAGAATCCTTGCTACTTAAAAAAGCTACAACTTTTCCCACTTCTTCCCCCTCACCTAATCTCATAAGTGGAATTTCATTTCTAAGATTATTTAAATCTTCCTCGCTCAAACAACTATTCATGTCTGTATTTATAACACCTGGAGCCACAGCATTTACTCTTATGTTGTTTGGACCAAGTTCCTTAGCTAATGCCTTTGTAAAAGCATTTATCCCCCCTTTTGAAGCTGAATAAATAACTTCACAAGATGCCCCTATATTTCCCCACATAGATGATACATTTATAATAGTTCCTTCTCCCCTATCTAACATATATTTAACTACATTATGGCTACAGTTAAATACTCCTTTTAAATTAGTATCTATTATTCTATCCCAATCACTTTCATCCATATCTATAAATAATCCTATTTTAGATATTCCAGCATTATTAACTAAGATATCTATTTTGCCAAATTTACTTATTGCAAATTCTACTAATTCCTTTGAACTATTATAATTTGAAACATCTGCTTTAAACATATATCCATATCCACCTAACTCTTTAACTAAATCTAAAGTTTTTAAGGCATCTTCTTTATTTTTATTATAATTTATAATTATACTAGCACCAGCTTTTGTAAGTTCTAAAACTATATCTCTACCAATTCCTCTAGAACTACCTGTAACTATTGCAACTTTTCCTGATAAATCTATCATTTTTATCTCTCCCTTTAATTATCTATTAAATTTACTAATTCTTTAGTACAATTTTAAATTTAATTAAATTTTTTTACCATATTTTTTATAAATACTTTCATATAGGTTATAATATTAAAATATCCTCTAAATGGATATATTAAGTACTATATTTATCAAATTTATATTACCATTAAGTTATTTTACTTACAAACTTATTCATATTTTATAATGCAAATTTATTAATAAAAAAACTATATTGTATTATAATTATTTTCTGATTATTTTAAAATATTGTAAAATTCATTGCAGAATAAAAATTTTTATGATATGCTTTTAATAAATATTAATTATTTTTTAATATATATTATTAGGAGGTAATTTGAATGGAAATAAAATTTATGGGTAATCCAATTACCCTTGAAGGAAATGAAGTAAAGGTTGGAGATATAGCACCCGAATTTACTGCTATAGATAATAATATGAATCCGGTTTCTTTAAAAGATACTAAAGGTGTAAGAATACTTTCTGTGGTACCTTCTTTAGATACTGAGGTTTGTGATCTTGAAACTAAAACATTCAATTCAAAAGCATCTGAAATCCCAAATGTAACTATCTATACTATATCTATGGATCTACCTTTTGCACAGGCTAGATGGTGCGGAGCTCATGGTATAGATAAAGTTATAACACTATCTGATTTTAAAGACAGATTGGTAGGCAAAAATTATGGCACATATATAAAAGAATTAGGATTATTAACAAGAGCTGTTTTCGTTATAGATAGCAATAATAAAATAACTTATGCTGAATATGTACCAGAAGTTACAAATCAACCAAACTTTGATAAAATTTTAGAAGCTGCTAAAAATACTAAATAAGATAAAATCTTATAAAAATATACTATTAAAACAGGTATTTCTTTACTTATAGAAATACCTGTTTTAATAGTATTTAGTAAAATATCAAATAATTTATTTTATTCAAGTGAGTTTTGATTTATAGTTGGCAATGTCTGAAGATCTATTCCTCCAGTTTTTTCTGGTATACCATGTAAATATTGCTCTCCATTTTGAGCTGTACCAATAACTACATCATTTATTTCTCCTTCTGCTGCCCTTTCTATAGCTTGTTCTTTTGTTAATAATTCTCCATTATTTAACTTATAACCAGTTACAGCACCATTTTCATCTTTTACTAAAGCTACAATATCCTTGCCAAAATTATTATTACCACCAATCATAATAACACCTCCAATTAAGGATATGCTATTATATTTCCCAATAAAAATTTATTTATCCTATGCTTACTTATTCTCATACTTTATTTTTATTTATTTTAATTTAGCTTTTAAAAACATTATTTTCATTCCCATAGATTCAAATTTAGTTTCATATTCTGTTTTTATATTTTCTTTAAAATCGCTATTATGAAGATCATATGTAATATATTCTATATTAAATCCACTTTCCTTAAAATATTCTTGTGAATCTTCAAAAAGTCCTCTATCATCAGTTTTAAACCATATCTCTGTATTAGGTTTTATAAATTTTTTATATTCTGTTAGTAACTTTGTATGAGTTAATCTTCTTTTATTATGTCTTGCCTTTGGCCACGGATTACAGAAATTTATATATATTTTACTTATTTCATTTTCATCAATTACTTCTGCTATTCCCATTATATTCATTGTAAGAAACCTTATATTTTTAAATTCTTTTTTAACTTGACTTTCTTTCTCTTCAACTTTTCTTATGGCATAAACTATAACCTCATCCTTTAAATCTATTCCTATATAATTTATATTCTCATTTTTCTCTACTAATTGTGATATAAATCCGCCTCTTCCACAACCTAATTCTAAATGTATTTCATTATTATTATTAAATTCCTTATGCCATTTTCCCTTTAAGTCTTTAGGCTCTTTTATAAATTTATTACTAGCTTCTATTTCCGGTCTTGCCCACCATTTCTTTCTAAGTCTCATATTTAAACCTCCAGATATTTTTAATATATTACTGAAATATTATATCATAACACCCATTATCTTTAATAATCTTTAATTATATTTTAAAATGTAAATTTACTATACCATAACTATCTTAAACTACTACTACTAAATTAATACATAAAATCACTATTAATAAATTTATTCTTTTATTATTTACTCTAATAATTTAAGAAAAGTCATTATGTGGCGATAATTATACTATTTACTAGAATTATTATGGAAAGGATTATATAGGAAACCTTATTATGAATAATTTTTTAGAAGAATTAAAAAATAAAAAAATTATAAATAAAAATGATATTGAAAACATAAAAAAATATATAAATATTAAATATAAAGATAAGGATAGCAAGAAAAAAGCTTATATGCTATCTTCTACTATTCATTCTATTATTGAAGGTAAAATAAATTCCTTTCCTAAATCAATACAAAAAGATTTAAAAAATATTATTTTTAAAAATACATTTTTAAAAAATAAAGATTCCATTTATTTATGGGATATTTTTTATTCTTATATGGATTATATAAATTTTAAAAAAGAAAATATAGAAATATTGTTAAATTGGATTAATGCAAATATAGAAAATAAAATTGATAAAGAGCATTTAATAAATTATTTGTATACAAATAATTTATTAAATGAATCCAAAAATGAATCCAAAAATGAATCCAAAAATGAATCCAAAAATGAATCCAAAAATGAATCCAAAAATGAATCTGAAAATATTTATCTACAAAACACCAATATAAAACTTAATAATAATGTTATCACTATTAAAAAAAATAAGCTCAAAATAATAACTTATAAATTGGATTTTAAAAGTATTTTAAGAAAATTTAATATAAATTCTCTGCATAAAAAAAATCTAATAAAACTTCATAATAATTCTATTGCTTTTACATTGGTTATATTATTTGTTTTTGTAATATCTATCTATTTATTAAATATAAATACCCCTGTTAAAACCAATAGTAAAAATATTATTGTTTATGAAAATAAAAAAGTTGAAACTAAAAAAAATAATACTCTTAATAAAAATAAACATCTACCTCAATATGTTAAATATAAAACTTTAAATAATGAAAAGCTAAAAAAATATTTGCATACTAAAAACTCTTTATTAGCAGATGAGCCTTATTTTTCAGCTATAATATCATCTGCTGAAGAATTTGATATAAATCCTTTAATATTATTTGCAATAACTGGACAAGAACAAGGTTTTGTACCTAAAAGCAACAAGTTTGCTAAAAAAATAGCAAATAATCCATTCAACGTTTTTCATAGTTGGCAAGAATATAATTCTGATATTAAAGATTCTTCTAGAATAGCAGGAAGAACTGTATTTAATTTATTAAATACTATGCCTAAAGGACAAGATCCTTTTAAATGGATAAATAACACTTATGCTGAAGATATTAATTGGCATAAAGGAGTAAAATCCTTGTATAATGACTTAGAGAAAGCCATGAAATAAGTGATTTTTGTTAAATATATAATTAATCGAAAAAGGGTTTATTTATTTCTAAATTAGTATTAAAACCTAGGAGGACATACTAAAATTTTTTATAGGGGGATGATTAAAATATTTAATAATTTTAACATGATACTTCCAGCAATCATATTTATAATCGTTTACGCATTGATTATTTCTGAAAAAGTAAACAGAGTTGTCGCTTCCTTAAGCGGTGCTGCCATTATGCTTATATTAAAATTAATCACCCAAGAAAATGCTTTCTTAAAAATTGATTTTAATACTATAGGTTTATTAGTTGGGATGATGATTATAGTAAATATAACTAAAAGAACAGGTGTCTTTGAATATATAGCTATAAGAGCAGCTAAATTTTCCAAAGGTAATCCTATTAAAATATTAATCTTATTTTCTGTAATAACTGCTATTTTATCTGGAGTATTAGACAATGTTACTACTGTACTACTAATAGTACCTGTAACATTAGTTATAACTAAAACACTAGAAATAGATCCGATTCCTTTTTTAATGTGCGAAATATTTTCATCTAATATAGGTGGTACTGCTACATTAATAGGTGATCCACCAAATTTAATGATAGGAAGTGCTGCCGGACTAAGTTTTTTAGATTTTGTTAAAAACTTAGCTCCCGTAATAATAATAATACTTTTAGTTACATTATTAGCAATAAAACAATTATATAAAAATTCTATGAAAACTTCTGAAGAAGATAAGAAAAAAATTATGGCTTTAGATGAGAGTAAAGCTATTCGTGATATGGCTCTTATGAAAAAATGCTTAGCAGTACTATTTTTAACTTTAATAGGCTTCTTAACTCATAGTTATTTAGGTTTTGAATCTGCAACTATTGCCATAGCTGGTTCTGCTATATTATTAGCTATAAGTAAAGTAGAACCAGATGAAATATTACAAGAAACTGAATGGGGTACTATATTCTTTTTCATAGGATTATTTATAATGACTGGAGTTTTAGAAGATGTTGGTATTATGGAGATCTTAGCTCAGAAAACATTATCGCTAACAAAAGGTAATCTAGTTATGACTGGGATATTTGTACTTTGGATATCTGCTATTGCCTCTGCCTTTATAGATAATATTCCTTTTGTAGCTACCATGATACCATTAATAAAAGCTATGGGAACCATGGGAGGCATGGATATAGTTCCACTTTGGTGGGCATTATCTTTAGGTGCTTGTCTAGGTGGTAATGGGACTATGATTGGAGCTTCTGCCAACTTAGTAGTAATTGGTATAGCAGAAAAAAGTGGATATAAAATTTCTTTTAAAGATTACTTTAAACTTGGGTTTCCTGTAATGTTAGTGTCAATAATAATATCTACCGCTTATCTTTTAATATTCTTTTTGAAATAATTTTCAAATTATTTTATAATATTTTGAAAATTACATATATTGACACTTACTTAATGATATAATATAAACAAAGGATAACTCACTTAATTCATAAGGGGGCTTTTAAATGGACAATTATATGGAAGTAAAAAATTCAATGTTAACTTTTTTACTAGAACAAATGGGGGCTAAGATTCATAGAATCACGGGGATAGTATGTTATGCAGAATTTACAATAGACTCTGTAAAAATAAAATATATGTATCACCTAGATAAAAAAAATAAATATTTTCTAGAAAGAATTTCTCCTTACAATATAAGTATTGGACAATTTGAGAAAGAAGAAGATGTAATAAATACTATAAAAGTAGATATATCTAAATTTAAAAATGCAAAGAATAGTAATAAATTCAATAAATTCATTAACACCGGAAAGGATTTTGTTGATATAGTTAAATCTTTTGAAGACCTTTATTTACACTATAATGTTTCAAAATATGATTTAGCTGATATACAACAAAATATAGATAACTTAAAAGAAAAACTAAAGGAAGTATCTAATAAAGCTGATGTGGTTTATGATAAATCTAAAAAATAACTGAAAAATTAATAAAACATAAATGTTTCATAAATAACTTATAATATATGAAACTATAAAAACTATATAAGTAAACTATTTGAGCCTAGGAATTATTTTTAAATATACATTCCTAGACTTTTTTATCTTTAAATACTATTTTAATACTAAATTTTTTTATTATTAAGCAAAATAATAAAACTTCTATATACTATATGAATCAATCAAAAGATGACTTCTGCACAATTCAGAAATCATCTTTTTTTAATTAATATTTATAACTTCATATGTTTTAAATTCTAAAATATAGCCATAGCTATTTTCATAAAAGAATAATGTAAAAAATTAGTTGGAATTCCTACTAAAAATGATGAAATAGGAGTTATCACAAATATCAATAGAATAATCATTTGATATCTATAAATCACATCAGATACTTTATAAAAAGTCTTAGGCCATAAATCTCTTAATATGTCAAAACCATCAAGTCCTGGTATAGGCATTAAATTAAATATTGCTAACATACAATTTATTCTAACTATATAGTATAATATTAAACCTATTATACCACCTAAGGAAGTTATATCTCCAAAGTTCACTAAATTTAACTTTAACAAAAAAGCAATTAATAATGCAAATAAAAATGCTGTAATTAGATTTGCAGCTATACCTGCTACAGAAACTTTTATTTCATCTTTATATCCTCTTTTTAATGCACTTGGATTAATTTGTACTGGTTTAGCCCATCCAAAGCCAATCAATAATATCATTATAAATCCTACAATGTCTATATGTGAAAAAGGATTTAATGTTAACCTTCCTTGAAATTTAGGAGTTTTATCTCCTAATTTGTCCGCTACATAGGCATGAGCAAATTCATGTACTGTAAAGCCTAACAATATAGCTGGTATTATTAGTATTTTTGAAAGTATTCTATAATTTAAGTCCAAAAAACTCATCCTCTCCTAAAATTGAAACTTCAAAACAATTATAGCAAATTTAAATAAATACAACAATTAATTAAATATTAATATAGAATAAATGATCATTCATATATTTATATCATATTAACTTTAAAATTCTAAAAATGCTTTCACTATTTTATCATTTTTAACATATTTATTATACTTTAATCCACTAATATCAATAAAAATTCTAATCTAGTGACTATTCACTCTAATAATTTAATCTTTCTTAATATGAAAAAAACAAATATATCTCTAGGTAATTTTTTTATAAAATTTAGAGGGAGTAAAAACTACCTCTAAATCCCAAAATTATATTTATTTAAATTTATTTTTTATATCCTAAAAAATGCTCTTTAAATTTTCATCTTTAGTTAATTTTAGTATTCCTATTACAAAGAAAGCTAATGCAAATAAAATTACTATACTAATATATGAAATAACCTCATTAAAGCTTTTTCCTTGTTGGAGAGAATCTATAGTTTTAAGCACCCATGTTTGAGGAAATATATTAGCCAATTTTTGCATAAAGCTTGGCATCATATCCAGAGGCCAAAAACATCCTGATAACATACAAGTAGGAGTTATTAGTATGTTAGATAAATAAGAGGATTGATTAAGACTTTTAGAAAATGCTGCAATAATTATTCCAAAACCAATAGATACAAACCCAAAACAGCACAATATTATAAACATTATACTTGTATCTATATAAAAATTAAGTTTCAGAACATATATGGACATAAATAAAATCACAAATATCTGTATTAAAAATATTATAAAATTAGCTATTACATTAGCTATTATATATTTACTTTTACTAGTGTTAGAACAAAATATTCTATAGTATGTTTTATTATATTTATCTTTTAATATAAAAGATGAAGCTGTACTAGAAGCTATTAGCATAAATACAAGTAATAATCCTATACTTTGCTTTGTTACAGATTTGGTTTTAGTTTTGTCTCCTATAGCTTTATAATTAAGCTTCAAATCTTGTTTTTTATATCCATCATATATATCTTTAAAATCTTTTTCATTTTTGTTAGATGCCACACTTATATTATTAAGAGTATCTATATAATAATTTAAATAATTTTTTATCCAAGAAGTAATATCTTCCCCTCTAACAGATATTATATCTAATTTCTTAAAATCCCCATTTATTATATCTTTATGAAAATTTTTAGGAATAACTACTACACAATCTACTTTTTTGTCTAATAATAATTTATTCATATTATTCTCTGAAATTTTAACTATAACAAAGTTTTTCTTAGCATCTATTGATTTTATCATATCTTTAGATAAATAGGATTCATTTAAATCTACTACCCCTATTTTACTATAAGAGTTTCCTGAAGCATTTAAAAACAATGCTATAAATACAGCTAATAAAGGAAGTAATATAAAAATTATTATATTAGATTTTTTTCTAAAAGTCCTTTTAAGGATACTTTTTGTTAATAAAAATATTTGTTTCATTTTATACCACATCCTTTCTTGGGAATAACATAGCAATTAATAGAAATAATACTCCAACTCCTAGATTAATTATCATAGTTGTTCCAAATATACTTAGATCATTACCAAAAATAATCTTAAACATAGCATCATTGCTCCATTTAAGTGGGGATATATTTGATACATAATTTAAACCTTTGCTACCTATTTGATCTAAAGGTATATAACCTCCCCCAAGAAAAGTCAAAATAGGTACAAACATATATATGATTATAGACATAACTCCTTCATTTTTTACAGTATTAGCTATGCATACTCCTGCTGATACAGCCATAAAAATAAGAGATGCTACTACAGAAATCAAAGCTAATTTGTTATTTCCCCAATTTGTTCCTAAAATATATTTACTAAATAAATATATTAGAAAACTTTGAAAAGCTATCACTAAAAAAGCAGCTAATATTTTCGAAAATAATATTTTTAAAGGGGATGTATTACTACAAATTAATCTTTTGTATGTTCTTCTTTTTATTTCACTAGCAATGCTCATGGCTCCAACTGCAGTTCCATATAAAATAGTCATAGTAAGCATAGTAACAGCATAATAATCTATTCCTCTTGGTGAATTTTTGCCATTTATGGTTTTTGTATTTACAAAATCAGGTGAATTATTTACTTTTATTTTAGACAATGCCATTGGATTTTTTGAGGCTACTTCCTTTGTCATATTTACTTTATCCACAAAAGTATCTAACAACGTACTGACTAATTGAGAATTAAAAGCTCTCACATTATTTTCATAAATATATATTTTTTTATCATTTGGAATTTTTATATATGCATCAGCTTTTCCATTACTTATTTTTTCTAAAGCATCTTTTTCTTTTTTTGTTTCTTTAAAATTAACCTTCATGGTTTTTTGAATTTCTTTAGTAAAATCTTTAAAATTCTTATCTATTTTTACATCCTTGTTTATAGAATATATAACATTAATTTCTGGAATATTAATTGTAGATGCAAAATTTCCTGAAAAAACAGTTCCTAATATGGTAATTAAAAGCATAGGAAACAATGTCATTAGAAACATAGATTTTTTATCTCTAAAATTTTCAAGTATTTCTTTTTTTAATATATTTAATATCTTCATAGAGTTCACCTCTAATCTCTCAATTTTTTGCCAGTTAATTTAAGGAATATATTTTCTAAATCACTATGTTTATTCTCTATATTTCTTATTTTTATTTTATTGTTTAAAAAGTACAATATTATATCATCTAAATTATCTGAAGATTTAGTTGTAATTTCTATTATATTTCCTTTAATATTAACCTCCATTACACCTTTTATAGATTTTAGTTCTTTTATATTTACTTTAGTTGAATCTTTAGTATTAATCTCCACCATATTTAAGTCAGAGTATTTTTCTACTAATTCATCTTTTTTACCAGTTGCTATAATAGTTCCCTTGTCAATAATAGCTATATCCGTACATAACTGCTCTACTTCTTCTATATAATGACTTGTGTATATTATTGTGCAACCTCTTTCATTTAGCTTTTTTATAGATTCCAAAATATGATTTCGTGATTGTGGATCAATTCCTACAGTTGGCTCGTCCATTATTATAAGCTTAGGTTGATGTACTAAAGCACAAGCAATATTTAACCTACGTTTCATACCACCTGAAAATTTATAAGGAAAATCCTTTGCTCTATCTAATAAGCCAACAAACTCTAGAGTTTCCCTAACTTTTTCTTTTAGTTCTTGACCTCTTACACCATAAAGTCCTCCAAAGAAAGCTACATTTTCATAAGCAGTTAAATCTTCATATATAGCTATATCTTGAGGAACAATGCCTATATTGTTTTTTAAATCCTTAGCTTTATTATTCATTTTCTTACCTAAAATAAATATCTCACCCTTAGTAGGAGTTAAAAGTCCACAAATCATATTTATAGTAGTACTTTTTCCCGCTCCGTTTGGTCCTAGGAATCCAAAAACTTGTCCTTCCTTAACAGTTAAATTTATATTATTAACAGCAGTATTATTCTTAAATTTTTTTTCAAGGTTTTTTATTTCTACAATATTCATAAGCTCAACTCCTTTATATATCTTCTATAGTAATTATTATAAATAAGCATTTATAATATCTTATAAAATATACTGATTAACAATCTCTAAAGATATAATATTTAAACTTAATTTTTGCTCTTATTCTCTTATAATATTTACATATGGTAGGCTGTATTTTTAATTAAAAATCTTTTTAAATATTTTAATATATAATATATAATTTTTTTATTTTCTACTTCTTTTTAAATAAAATTTTTTAATATTTTAATACTATATAAAAATTTTATCCTTTACTATTTTTAATTAAAAACCGCCTAAAATATTTTGATGCAACATATAAATTTTATATACTATTCTTTAAAAACTATTATAAATGAATACAATAAATATAGAATAAATGTAAGAATTATAGAATTACTATATATCATTATGCAAGATCCAATAATATTTAAAACAAAAGCCCAAATTCCATATATTAGAGCTTGCTCTTTATTTTTTGTAAAAACCATTTTACTTACTGAGTATAATATTGCAATTCCCAAAATAGAATACATAATTGGTACTTTTAAATAATTATTGATTATATAAAACATTAAATAATAATATAGTAATACTTCAAAAATAGCATATATTATTGGTTTAAGAATTCCCGTATAAAAAGGATATTTTTTATCAAACTTTATCCATGACACATTGCTCATTTCTTTTCTACTATCTTTTTTCATTAAATATGAAACAACAACTATAATTATAAAAAAACTTATTTCTAAAATTCCTATAAAAGATAATATAACTAATATAAAAGACTCAATTACATTTGTTTCTATATAAAAACTATAGTTTTTAACAAGACCTTTATAAAAAAAGTATGCCATTGGTATAACACCAATAATTAATAAATGTGCATATTTTATTAAACTCCAAAAATTAGTTGGTGATATTCCTATAACCCCGCTTAAATTTAAACATAACTTTTTTGTAGCTCTAAATTTTTTATAATTAATTTTCATAGGTAAATAAAGTATTATTATGTATATAATCATCAATAAAAATACTAAAATTTTAAAATGTAAATTCATAAATTTATCAACCTTTCAAAAGAATAACTACATTCTCTAGGCAGTGAGTTATTATTGGAACTATTATATTAAATCCACTAAAATAAAATAAAGCTCCGTAAATAATACCTGCTACCGCTTTCTGAAAAAATACTTGTTTACCTAAAAATATATGATTTAAAGAATATATAAAAGCTGTAATAACTAAAACTAAAGCTATATGTAATTTAAAATCTTTAAATAAAATATTAAACCACAATTGTCTATATGCAAATTCTTCAAAAACCCCTATAAGAATAGACAGTATGATTACCTTAATATTAGTTTTTGTAAATACTAATGATACTTTTAGTTTTGGAATAGCTTTATTAAAAACTCCCAACATAATATAACCTGAAATTATTTCCAAGCATATAGTTATGGGTACAAATATAACAGCCATAATATATAAATAGTAATTACTATCTATGTTTATAGTAAATTTTTCCGGAGAAATAATGAATATGCCTACAAGTATTATTGCATAAATTGTAGCTAATATTTTTAGACTTTTTTCTAAGGATTCGTTACAGGAACTTTCTTTAGTTAAAAATAACTGAGCCAATACTATTGGATTAAATGTAACTAATAATATTAATAAATCAAGGCATTGGGTGCGGATACTCATTAATTACCCCTCCATATTTTTTCATTCTTGGATGATTTTCAAAAGGGAACTCCGGTATACACATTTCAATTAATTCTGGAATCATAACCCTCATAACATACCACCCTTTCTCTCTAGTTTCTGGTGGGGTTAAATCTAAGTATACTGCATATTCACTTACGCTCTTTAAATAATTTAATAAAATTTTTATTTGCTCATCTACATCTTTTATATTTAATTTGTTTAAAGAACTTAAAGTAATTTCATCTCCTATAAAATCTTCCACTAACTTATTTTTTTCTTCAATTTTATTGGGAAGAGAATAATATAACACATTTGAATCTAAATCTAGGAATTTATGGTCATCCTTTATTACATTGTTTAACATATTTTTGTTATAAATCATATTAAAATATGCTCCATAGGATATTGAAGCTGCTTCCATTATTCCTCTAGTTAAAGCATGAGATGCATCCATTCCTCCTTGTACCCCAAATAATAAATATGGAAGCTTATTATCTTTTCTTCTTAAAAAAACTCCAAAATTATGTATAGGACTTTCTTCCAAAGACATATATAAAGGTATTATTTCATAGGGAGAATTTTCTCCTAAATTTACCTCCTCCAAAACTTTGATAACATTCTCATCGTCTATTTTTACTAAAGAACATTTTTCTTTTGTATGCCAATTAATCATAAAAGAATCAATTTGAATATACTCAATTAAAGCATTTAAAAGAGCCTTTTTTAAACTTTTATGTGCTGCTGTTCCTGTACTAAAAGATGGTATAAAAGTCATTTCACCTTTATTTTTATTCTCTTCATAACCTACAAACATCATTTTTGATGGTACATATATTTCTTCACCTTTTTTTAATAATGAAGGACATTTAATCCACCCTATTATGTCATCTTCTTCTACCTTTTTATCACAAATAGATACATTTAGTTCTTTAGCTTTTTTTATTTGATTTTCCGTAAATACATCTATATATTTTAAAGGCATTACTTTATTATTTTTACTTAATTCTTTATAACTTTCATATACAATTTTATCTTTTAATAGTGTTGGGCCCATAATACTAGAATATCTTTCTATACTTTCACCAGTATATTTAATTAAAGCTTCCTCGTAATGAGAGCCATAACCCATTATATGATATTGCATGGACACATCTTTATTAAATACTTGTTTATGATAATCTGGCATATTTCCTGTTATACTTTTTAAAAAAACATCATTATTAAAGTTAACTACAGGCATACAAGTTGCTTCTAATATACCACTTTGATTTCCTGCTAATGATTTAAAATTCTCTAATATATTATTAAAACTTGGGGAAAATTTTATCATGTTAAAGCCTCCTAGTTAAGAATTAATATCTTCTAAAATTCCATCCACAATATTCCTAGTAGATATGTTTATTTCTTTTAATTTAGCTTTTGATATATTTCCACAAGCTGGGCAAAATGGAACCCTCAATAGGTCTTGAGATTGTATTTCTAAGGTTGGAACAAATATACTAAGTACTCTGCCTTCAATTTTGCAGGTATTAAAATTGTTTATTAAAAATCCTTCAGATACAACCATATTAGTCATAATATTTAATAAAGGAATTATAGATTTATGACACTCATCGCTAGGTTTAAAATCACTTTCTATAAATTTGTGATATAACACATGATCTTCAAGCCTTGATAAAATTCTTTGTTCAAAACACTCTAAACAACCAGTTTTAGGTGGTAATGTACTTAGAATAGTTATAAAAGGCCCATCAATAAAAGACATAATAATAGGTTTTTTAAGTTCTATAGCTACCCTATTTATATTTCTAAATAAATTCATGTTAATATGACTCATGCATATTAATATAGCAGAATATTTTCTAAATTGATTTTTCATATCTTCTATATTAGACTTTTTTTCTAGTGCATCTAAATTGCTTGTTAAATCTTTAGAAATTATATTATTTATATTTTCTTTTGAATACAAATCTAAATTCATATTCATACCATTAGCTAAATTCTTAGCAGTTTCTTTTGTATAATCATTATCTGATATAAATAATAATTTTTGATTGTTTTTCTCTTGTTGATTAAGAGCGTATCTAAAATCTCCTAATAATACTTTTGAGATTTCAAAATCATTATCTTTTTCATCTTCACTACATAACATACCGGCTTCACTTAAAGAATTTATAACATTAATTAAATTATTTTTTTCTTCATTACTTAATCTATATTCATCTAAATTACTTATTGATATGCCATTATTATTTTTTAAATTATCAATAATTTTTCTAAAAGATTTTATAAAATTTTCTGTTTCATAACTTAAATCTAAAACTGCTTCATTATAGTTCCAAAGTCCACTTCTAAATCTTATTTCGTTTCTACCATTATCATATATTCTTAAATTATTACTTAATTTATATATAGTATTGTTTTTCATAACCTAATCCTCCTGTTCCGAACCTACAACAGTCATATGTACTACATGCTTTAATACTCCATCTATATTCAAAAGTTCTTCTATGTATTGTTTTTCATAACCTCCTATATCACAAGCTCCATATCCCAAAGCTGTAGATACAAGTTGTAAATTTTGTGCCATTTCCCCAGTTTCAATTAATGCATAAGAGAATCCAGCATCTCCATATTTTCTGGAATTCTTCAAAAGATTATATACATAAAAAACTATTAAATTTGCGTCCGTTGCATTTATAACTGAAAATTCTGCAAATTTATTTGCATCTAAAAATTCTTTATCTACTTTAATAGGTTTTAAGCTATGTGAATATGGATAATAAGTGTATACTCCATTTTGTAAACCTTGTATATTTCTCATATATACATATAATTGTATAGGATATAAACCTCCAGCAGATGGATTAGCTCTTAGTTTTATTTTTTTTTCATTTCCTTGAAGATTATAAGGTTCTACTTCATCACATATTCCTTGAGTATAATAAAGTATATTGGCTACATCATTTAAAGACATAAATTTATTAGAATATCTTCTTACACTGCGTCTAGATTTTATAACAGTTGATAATCCTACTCTTATATTTTTTGAATCTGGAAGTTTTATAATATTTTCTTCCTCTTCTTCTATATCCAAATTAACAGAAGTAAGAGCAGCATCCATTTGGAAGAAACTTGCAACCCCCAATCTAAAACCTAAACTATTATTATTAGATCTAAAGTTTAAAAGATATTCTTCACTTAAAAATCTATTATGACTTGAATACAAACTACCTTTTATTACTGTATCTGGAGTCTTAACTACAGTACTATCAGCATAGGGTGATATACTTGAATATTGAGTATTAAAATTAATGAGCATTTTATTTTCTATATCATTATTTTTTTTCCTCTTTACTTTTTGTTTTTTTAAGTTTTTTAATAACATCTTTAACTCCTCATGCATATTTTTTAATATTAAGTGTAAATTATAATTATTTAAATGGTATTAGCCAGGTGATAGAATAATATTTAATTATAATCACCTGGCTTCCTGAGTTTAAATTATTATTAAATAATCCAATTATGAAAGATGCTTGTACAAGATAAAAATATTAATTTCCACCTTGTCCAGCAGTTGCTCCACCACTTGTTGAAGATGAACCTCCACCTACATTGATACTAACGCAGCAACAACAAGAGCAGCAGCAACAACTTCCTGGAGCTACAGTAACTTTATTACTGTTATTAGTAGTTGTTAATACATGTTCATTAAATTTTAGCATTTCTTTCACCCCTTATTATTAAATAATTACTTTAAATTTAACATTTCTATATATAATATCGAAATGACTAATTATGTAATTTATACCTTTAAATAAACTTATTTGAAAAATATTCATTATATTGATGTAGCGGTATAAATTTAAAACGTTCCAAAAATTCTAAATATACAATTTAATATCCTTTTTGACTTATTTAATAAGAATTCTACTATCTTTTTTTTAATTTTTCAATATTATTGGTATGAATAATACTTATTTCAGAATAAATAGATTTTAATTCAAAATTTTTCTAAATATTTTAGTTGAAATTTGTATTCATATTATTTTTATTTAATAAAAAAAGGCATATTGATAGCTTTTCATATATACGCCCTTAAAAATTTATACTAAGTCTATCAATACCCCATATTATATTTATTTTCCATTATTAGAATTAATAAATAATATTTTATTTAAACTTATCTTTTAAAAATATTTATTAAATTTCTTAAATTTATTAAATTCTTTTTTATTTATACTATTTAAATTTAGTTTTTACTAATTTACCATCACTAATAGAAGCTACTCCATCTATATACATCTTCATCATAATTCCTGAATATTTTGTTTCTTTACCTGTATTAATTTCTTTAATTATACCTTTTAAGTTATCATTTATATAAACACTTCCTAATGGTGAAACATAAATATCCTCTACTTTAGCTCCATTAGGTATGTCTAATGATTTCCAAGTAGTTATATTATTTTTTACATTGCCATAATAAATTTTTACTACTTTATCTTCATTCAATTCTCCTATATAAACATTGTCATTATCATCTATAGATAATAATTTTGGTGATTTCACACCATCTATATTTATAACTGAATCATTATGTGTAGAAAAAATCTTTTTATTTATTTTATCTTCATAAATTAATATATCTTCATGAGGAATTATATTCATATCCCCAACTGATTCTGTCATTATATCTATTCTATCTTTTTCTTTCATTATATTAATGCTATATATTCTATTTTTATTTCCACCTGCATTCACCTTAACATATATTAAATTCATAAGTGGCGCTGCTTTTATATCCTCGATTTTAGCGTTTGAATTTTCAAAATTAAATTCACATATCTTATCTTTTTGATCTTTATCTACATCATAAGAATTTAACAACACTTTTCCTTCTTGATTTTCTGTATATATAATTCTATTCCTGTCTGAAAGCCATATATACTCTAATCTATCCTTTTTACCATCAAATTCAATATTCTTTTTTTCTCCATTTTTTGTGTTAATTATATTTAATTTATTATCTTTAAAATAGGAAATGTACTTTCCATTAAATGATACATCTAATTCCTCTACGTTTTCTGGTATATTTACATCATAATCCTTATCTTCAGTCACTGTATTTGTAACTTTTTTAGCCTTTATCTTTGTTCCACCTGTTGCTAAAAAATATTTATCAATATAAAACAATCCTGCAAATTGTAATATGAATGAAATCATTGCCCATAATATTATTTTTTTTACTACTTTCATATTTTCCTCCTAAGGTTCAACATACAAAATAGATGGTACTGATCTTTCTCCTAAAGAATTAGCAGGATTATTTATAACTTCTCCTTCATGGTACATTGTAGTTGAAGATCCACCGTCTAAATTTGTAGCAGTATATGCATCATATTGTAGCATAATATCTTGTACATCTTTTAATGTAGCTCCTAAACTAGAGGCTTGTCTACCATCTATAACCAACATAAGTATAGCTCCATCTCTTCTTTGTCCTATAGCTGTTCTAGGAGCTATCCCCCATCCACCATCTCCAGAAGTTATGGTACCTTGTCCATTTACTACTAAAGCTGGTCCAAAAGTTATAGCTTCTTGTACATTTAAATTTTTTAATTCTTCTAAACTATGTTTACCTACAATCAAAGCTCCTTTTTTAGTTATTGCAGCTACGTCTCCTGTAAAATTTCCATCTTTATCACTATTGTATTTAACTTCACCATTACTGATTATTACTCCTTCTACATTTCCACCAGTACCTGTCCATTTACTGTTAGCTGACTTATCTGTAAATCCACCTGCATTAATAGCTGCAACAGCTCTTTTATTTCTTGCTATTTGACTTGTAAGTTCTCCTTGTACCCCTAGCTTAGAACTATATCCAACTTTCACTCTAGTAGGGTCATGAATTACTAACATATATCCTTTAAATTTTTTACCGTAACTTATATCATATCTCTCTATTGTATTATCATGCTTATTTTCAAATTTTAATACTGAATTTTTATCTTGTTTTATAGTTTGTATAGAATCTTCACTTAATATCTTCTTTATCTCATCATCTGATAAAAATATTTTAGCTATATACTGATGATTTAAAGTAGTCATAGCTGCTCCCACCATAGTTTTTTTTACATTTTTAAATGGTCCATGAAATATTATAAACGGTGCAGTAGCTGCTGTAAAAAATAATTCAAAAATTATAAAGTATATAAATATTTTAAAAGAAAATCTCTTATTTTTCGACTTTTTTTCTTTATTTTCCATCTGAAAATTCCTTTCTCTTTATTTTACATCTTTCATTATTGTACACTAAATATAATTTTTTTTAAATAGTAAGCTTTATGAAATATTGTAAAACTTTCTAAAATTCATTTTATTTATCTATAAACTACGATATATTATACATATTAATTATATATAAATCATATAACTTTTATTAAAATAATTTATAATTTATTAAATATTACATTTATCGCCAAGTTTATTTCATTTTATCTAAAACTATACTATATTCTATGTACTTAGTATAACTATAAAATATTTAGTGTAATTTTTATTAAATCAAATCATTATATATAATGTATAAAAAGTGTCTCGAAAAATACAATTTTGAGACACTCTACACCTAAATGCTATAAATTTATAATCGCTTTGCTCCTTCATATGATAACGGTGATCTTTCACATTCATGATCCTTTAATGTTACCTGATAACAAAGCTTACTACCTTTCATTTTTTCTGATGCATAACATAATCCATTTGATCTAGAATCCAAAAATGGTTGATCTATTTGATCTGGATCTCCTACTAATATAAGTTTGGTTCCTTTTCCTACTCTAGTTATAACCCCTTTAACTTGTTTTGGGGTCAAATTTTGGGCTTCATCTATTATAACCCAATTTTTTACTATAGATCTCCCTCTCAAATAAGCTACCGCTTCTGTAGTTATAATTCTTCTATCAAATAATTCCTTTATCTTATCATATAATTCTTTTTCATTTTTATATCTTTCTTTTTCATCAGAATCAACTAAAATTTCTAAGTTATCAAAAATAGGTCTCATAAATGGCATTATTTTTTCTTCCTCTGTTCCAGGTAAAAAACCTATATCTTCATCCATAGTTACATTAGGTCTACAGATTAAAAGTTTTCTATATCCATCTTCCTCTTCTTCCATAACTTTATAAAGCCCTGTGGCTAAAGAAAATAAGGTTTTAGCTGTGCCTGCAGGTCCTTTTACTATAACTAAAGGCGCATTTGTAGAATCTGTTAAAAGAGCCTCTAACATAAATTTTTGTCCCACATTTCTAGGGCTTATCCCTAATGGTTTAACATCTTTATAGAAAAGAGGAACAACTTTTTCTCCATTATATCTTCCTAAAGCTGTCTGTTTTGGATTTTCCATGGATTTAATTAACATAAATTCATTTATATTAACATCTGCTTTGCAATACTCTCTTCTCTCTTCTGAATAAAAAAATAAATCTTCCACATTCATATGTCTATCTTTATAAAAATTTTCTAAAGTATCATGTGAAGCAAAAACTTCACATCTACCTGTATATTGACTTTCATATTCTGGTACCACTTTTTCATGGAAATCTTCTACATCTATATTAATAGTATCTGCTTTTATTCTTTCAAAAGTATCTTTTGTAATTAATACTACTTTTTCTCCTTTTTCTTTTAGTCCCTTGCAAACCTGTATTATTCTGTTATCAGCTTTACTCTTATCCCAAGATGGAGGTAGTTCCACATCATAGTGATTCATTTCTACTCTTAAATTTCCTCCACCAGGTAATACTACACCATCTATTAAACTTCCATTTTTTCTTAATTTATCTATTATTCTTGCTGCATATCTAGCATTAGCCCCTAAATCATTATTATTCTTTTTGAAGCTATCTAATTCTTCTAAAACTACTTCAGGTATAACTACATCATTATCAGCAAAAGAAAATATGGCTCCTGGTGAATATAAAATAACATTAGTATCTAATACATAAGTTAATTTCAAGCCTATTCCTCCTTTCTTTATATTATTATATTCAACTAAAGTTATAACTTTATTAAATTCTTTATTTTATTAAATAAAAAATATTATAATAAACTTATTTTTCATATTAATATAGATTTCATTAACCAAATTTTCTGTTACTTCATTTAATATAGTATATAATACAAAAGGAGTTATATATTATGAATAATCTAGACTGCATAAGTCCTGAGGAGTTGTCTCTTCTTGCTAATTTAATAGCTCTAGAATTGTCTAAAGGCAAAAGTGCCGATGAATTAAATGTACTTGGAAATCTTATCTCTGCAGTTGGAGCTATTATATCAACTATAGCATCACAAAAACAAAATTTTGAAAGTAAATAAAAAAATATTAATTAATGTATATTTGACTAAATAGTAGTATTTTTTATAAAAAAAATTAAAAGTAGAATAAATATAAACTAACATTTTTTGTAGTAAAACTTTACATCTATATATTTATTATAAATAGGTGGACATACTTCCTACATTAAGCTACAATTATAAACTTTATAAAAAAGTCATGTCCATACAGCTTACGCAACCAAGATAAGTCTACCTTTTAGTTTAATTATTTCTCTAATGTTTTATGTTGATTATATCACCTAAATAATCTATATAATTTTTCTCAAACATTCTTTCACAAAAAATTATTATTTTATTTTTAATTAATCTATCTACTCTTTTAATTTTTCATCAATAAACTTATTATATTTATTTAATGCCGCATTCAATATTTTACTTGCCTCTACCACTTCTGGATCGGTTAAGTTATCTTGTTTCTTATTTATTAATTCATTTAATTGTTCTTTTAATGTATCTATATCTTTTAACAAATCCTCTATCTCTGACATAATAACACCTCCATAATTATTGTTAACTAGGAAAATGTTTTTAATCATTATTTTATATTTTAATTACTGCTGATATATATACACCCATGTAATGCCAACTCAAAAAACTTCTGCTACGGAAAAATTAAATGACTTGTTTTTATAAACGTCTTTATACTTTCCCAATGTGGGAAAAGTGTGGGAAAACATAAATTTTTATTTCATTTCTAAATAAAAAAACACTGCAAACATTACTGTTTACAGCATTTTTTAAAAATCTGGTAGCTCCTAGGGGAGTCGAACCCCTGATTCCACCGTGAGAGGGTGGCGTCTTAACCGCTTGACCAAGAAGCCTCAATAATTCATTTTTCTTGAACATTTATAATTATATTACAGCCTAAATTTTAAGTCAATGTTTTTTAGAAATATTTTCATAAATTTTAAATTTTTTTATTAAATTATTAAATTTTTTTTATTTATATATAACATTACATTCATTTTAAAATATATATCATAACTATATAAATTTTTAACATAATCTAATGTGTCAGAATAATTTTATACCTAAATTTACCAAAACAATTTTTTTAATTAAGCACATTTTTATTTATATATTTTTATCCAATGACTAACCGTTCTAATATCCCTATTTTCTTCAAAGTAGGAATAAAGAACGGTTATGCCACTGGATAAAAATTTCCTAAGATTCAATTAAATAAAAAACTTATCTTAATCTAAGAAAGACCTATTTATTTAAAATTCTTTGATTCTACTACCTATTAAAATAGATTTTATTTTAATATTCTTAAAGCATTTATTACCGCTATTAAAGCAACTCCCACATCTGCAAAAACAGCCATCCACATACTGCTCTTTCCCATTACAGCTAGAGCTAATACTGCAAATTTAACTATTAAAACTATTATTATATTTTCCCATACTATTTTATGAGTTTTTCTAGCTATTTTTATAGCATCTACTAATTTTGATGGTTCATCAGACATTAAAACTAAGTCAGATGCTTCTATAGCTGCATCAGATCCTAATCCTCCCATAGATACTCCTATATCTGACATAGCTAATACTGGGGCATCATTTACTCCATCTCCTACAAATACGATTTTTCCATCTTTAGATGATTGACATTTTAAAGATTGCATTTTTTCTACTTTTTCCTGTGGTAAAAGTTCTGAATATATTTCATCCAACTCCAAGAAACTTCCTATATTGTTAGCTGTAGATTTTCTATCACCTGTAAGCATGGCCGTCTTTTTTATACCTATATCTTTCAATGATTTTATTGTTTCTTTTGAGTCTTTCTTTATTTCATCATTTATAACTATATAACCTATATATTTATCCTCTAATACTATATAAAGGATTACCCCATCATCTTTGGCTTTTTTATATTTAATATTTAATTCTTCCATTAATTTATTATTACCAGCATAAACTTTTTTGCCATCAATATAAGCAGTTACCCCTCTTGCAACTATTTCTTCATAATTTTCTATTCTTTTGTTGTCTATAGTTTTTTTATAATACTTTAATATAGATTTGGCAATAGGATGATTAGAATAACTTTCTACTAAAGCAGCATATTCCATTAATTCTTCTTTATTTATTCCTTCTTCTGGCTCAATTTTTGATACTTTAAACACACCTTTGGTTAGAGTTCCTGTTTTATCAAACACTATTGTCTCCGAATTATTTAAAGCTTCTAAAGCTGTTCCTGTTTTTATTAAAACACCTTTCTTAGATGCACCTCCGATACCAGCAAAGAAACTTAAAGGTATTGATATTACTAAAGCACAAGGACAAGATACTACTAAAAATACAGCTGCTCTATAAATCCACTTAGATATATCTGGATCTTTTAATATTAAGGTAGGGATCACTGCCAAAGCTAAAGCAGCAAAAACCACTACAGGAGTATAATATCTTGCAAATTTTGTTATAAATTTTTCTGTATTTGCTTTAGTTGCTGATGCATTTTCTGTTAATTCTAATATTTTAGAAACTGTAGATTCTTCAAATGTTTTTGTAACTTTTATTTTTATAACTCCATTTTTATTTATATATCCACTTAATACATTACTATTTTTTGCAACTTCACTTATTAAAGATTCACCTGTTATAGCTGATGTATCCACAAAAGATTGTCCATCTATAACTATACCATCTAGAGGAATTTTTTCTCCTGGTTTTACCATTATAACATCATCTATATTAATATCTTCTGGAGAAACTACTTCTATTTCTTCACCTTTGACTAAATTAGCATAGTCAGGTCTTATATTCATAAGTGCTGTTATAGATTTTCTAGATTTGTTAACAGCTTTATCTTGCATAAACTCCCCTACTTCATAAAACAACATAACCGCTACTGCTTCTGGATACTGTTTTACTGCTATAGCCGCTACAGTAGCAACAGACATTAAAAAGTTTTCATCAAACACTTGTCCTTTAGATATATTTCTTATAGAGCTTAATATTACCTTACCTCCAATTAATACATAGGAAGCTAAATATAAACCTATAGATAAAACTTCTTTAGATTTCAATACAGTAGCTAAAATCAATAAAATTACTCCTGAAATAATCCTTATAAGAGTCTTTTTTTCTAAAGTATCATTATCCTCTTCACTATGGCTATGGTGATCGTGAATTTGATCATGTTTATGATTATTTTCTATTTTATCTATTTTTAAATTTTTATTATTTTGCACATTTAATTTATTACTGTTTTTAATAGGTGCGCTTACTGCTTTTCTTTTTAAATTTTCTTTATCGATTACTTTAACACCTGGTTCTATTCTATCCACTATTTCTTGTACTTTTTTTATAATTATATCTTTATTATCTTCTTCCAAATTTATAATCAAAGTTGAATTATTAAAATTATAGGTAGCATTCTCTATTATATCTAATTTTTGAACAGCTCTTTCTATTTTTGCTGCACAATTAGCACAACACAAACCTTTTAAAAGAAGTTTCTTCTTTACAATCATGTCCCCACCATCTTTCTAAAATAATTTTTTTTTAAATTTAAATTGTGTAAAATACTAATTCCATTTGCTACTTCACATTTGAAAAATTTTATATACTTTTATATCTATTTAAATTTTATCTATGCATTATGTGTTCTAATCCTTGTTTAAATACATTTTCTACATGCAAATCATCTAAAGAATAATAGACAACTTTGCCTTCTTTTCTAAATTTTATAAGTCTAGCAGTTCTTAAAACTTTAAGTTGATGAGACACTGCTGATTGTGTCATATTAAGAAGATTTGAAATATCACAGACACACATTTCCGATGATGATAATGCATATAAAATTTTTATTCTAGTTGGTTCTGATAAAACTTTAAAAAAATCTCCTAAATCTTGTACTTTATCCTCTTCTATCATATTATCTTTGACTTTATCTACAACATCATGATGAATCACATTACACGTACAAGTATCTATCTGTTTTTCTTTTCCCATTATTAACTACCTCCAACATAAATTTATATTATTTTTTACAAAATATAACTTATTTAAATAAGTTATATTTTATAATATATGAATAATTGAATAATTGTTCATATATTTAAATATAATTTACCATATTTATTTTTAAATTGCAACATTAAATAAAAAAATAATTTACTATTTTTTCTACACATAAAAATTTTTTATAATCAGATAATAATAGAGAAATATAAAGTTTTTAAATCATAGGAGGTAATTCAAATGAAACATAATGATAGTATAGGATGTATTGTTTCTGAATGTAAATATCATGCTAATACTTCAGACTATTGTACTTTAGACAAAATTCAAGTAACTAAACATGAGCATAAAGCTAACTCTGTTGAATGTACAGATTGTGGTAGTTTTGAATCTAAACACTAATATAATATAAATATAGGGGCTTATATTAAAAATTTTTTAATATAAGCCCCTATTATTTTATCAATTGATATTTTATTTATATTATATTTTAAAATGCAGCTGCTTTAAAACCTCCGCCTTGACATTCTGTAGTATTTGATACAGATATTAATGCATGTTTATCAAAATCTTCTATTATTCTTTTTGCTTTTACTATTTGTTGAGTAGTCATAATACAATATATTATTTTTCTTTTCGCTCCAGAATAAGCGCCTTCACCATACATAATAGTTGCGCCTACTCCTAATTTTTTTAATAATTGATTTTTGATTTCCTCATCATGATCTGTTACCACAAATAATATTTTTTTACCATCAAAGCCTTCTATAACTTTTCCCATAAATTGTGATTTTACAAACATAGATATCATTGTATAAACAGCTACTTCAAAACTTCCTATTAAAGCTCCTATAGTAACTACCACGCAATTTATCATAAAATCTATAGTTGATATTTTTATTCCAAACTTTCTTTTTACTAAAACAGATATTACATCTGTTCCTCCTTGTGAAGCTCTGTTTCTAAATATTAATCCCATACCAGCTCCACTTAAAACACCACCACATATACAAGAAATTAAAATATCATTCATAGCATAAAAATCCATATAATTTCTAGTTAAAATTAAAAATGAAGACATGCTTATCATTCCTACAAAGCTAAAAATTCCAAAATCTAAATCTACTTCTTTCAAAGCTATAAAAAATATAGGTATATTTATAAAAAGAATGTAGTATCCTGACTGTATATTGGTTAAATATTGAAGCATTATTGCAATACCAGCAACCCCACCACTTAATAATTTATGTGGTACAAGAAACATATTAACTCCTATGGCATATATTAAACTTCCCATTATTACCAAAACTAATCTTTTTATATTTTCTTTTTTAAAATGCATGATAAATAAAAACCTCCAAAATAAAATTAGACTTTTTTACTATAACATATAAATTTATATGTTAATCCTTTTAGAAAATATTTTTATTAGTAATTATTTTTAAGTAAATGAATAATTAATTTTAAAATATTCATTTACTAGGGAATTTAATATATTACCCACTGTCAAACATAACCTTAACACCCCGTTTATTTTTTATTAGGCTACTATGGATTGTACTACGATGATATTTTTATTTTTCTTTATTTTCTTTGCTTTTTTGTATTAATAAATTATATTTCCAAAAATTCTTGTAAGATTAAATAGTAGCTATGAAACATATTGAATGAAAAATTGCATTTTCATCAAATGCATATCTTTTATATACTTTTTAATTCATCAATTAAGTTTATATTTTTTTAACTTCTTAAAAAATGAATAAAAACCTTCTTTTTATTTAATATATAAATATTTCTATAATGTGTCAACCTATTATTTATCAATGGATTCTGCTTTCGTTAATAATATGTTGCTATATTTAATTATATTCTAATTATACACTAATGAAATTTTTATTTCATTTCTTTTTTGATAGGAATTATGCAAATGTTATATATTTTTTAAATTTATATACTTTTTTCATTAATCGTATATATGTTTTTATATAATATTATTAAATAAAAATACTTTACACTTTAATTAAAGTAGTAATAATTTTTTATTATTTACTTTATGAAACAAAAAAATAAGATGTTTCATAATAAAATTTATTTTGAAACATCTTATTTTCTTTATTTAAATAAAAACAAAATTATATTATTTTAATAAGCAATTAATTATAATTTAAATCCAAATATGTACCAAGGTCCTACTCCTATATCTATTCCTTTGTTTTTTTGCTCTATTAAAAACTCTCTACTTTTTTCTTTAGGTACTAACATAACTTCTATATCTTCTGAAGGTTCTAATTTTTGCTTTGGATTTTTATTTAATTTATTATTTTCATCAATTTCCATTTGAACTAACATAGTATAATCTGTCAATAGGGCTGGATTCGCTCTTATTTCTGGACTTACGTCTATAACCTTACCTATATAACCTGTTTCCTCTTCTAATTCTCTTTTTGCCTCTAACTCAATATCTTCTTGTTCTACTAATCCCGCTGGAAATCCTATAACGTAATTATCTATAGCTGGTCTATACTGCTTTATAAATACATATCTCTCTGATGGAACTAATTTTGCCACAATAACCACAGATTTAGTTGTATTAGTTCTTTCTACCGCTTCCCATTTTAAAATCTTTTCTTCATTATTTAAATAATCTATTTCTTTAAAATTTATCCATTTACCCTTGTATAATATTTTTTCATCTAATTTCTTCATCTAATTACCTCCACTTTGTTTTAATTCTATTTATCTAAAAATCATAGTAAACAAAATATTAGCTATACTCTATCTTTACTTTACTTCCCCCTTCTCCTGGCACTGCTGGCTCTACTATTAGTTTTATTGGTACTCTATTTTTAAGTTCATCTACATGGCTTATTATTCCTACACTTAACCTATCACTTCTTAAACTTTCTAAAGAGGACATAACTGTATCTAAAAGTTCATTATCCAAAGTTCCAAAACCTTCATCTAAAAAGAAAAATTCTAATGGTGAATTACCTTTAAGTTGTATCTGAGAAGATAATGATAAAGCCAATGTCAATGATGTCAAGAACGTTTCACCACCAGATAATGTATTTGTAGGTCTTATTCCTCCACCATTAAAATCATCCCTCATAGTAAAGTTTCCATTACAATCCAGTTCTAATGCATATCTGCCCCTAGTAATATCTTTTAGTCGCTTAGATGCCTCAAAAGCTATATACTCTAATTGATTCATAGCCACAAATTCCACAAATTTATTTCCCTGGACCAATTTATCCATATCTTCTAATAAAGCTTTTTTATGAGATACTCTTTCTTTTTCATCTAATAAATCTTTTAATTTCTTTATATCCCTCTCCATGTCATTTATAACTTTTTCTTCAATTACAATACTTTTAATTATATTTTCTAGTTCTTTTTCCTTATTTTCTTTTTTAAGTCTTATATCTCTCCAAGCTTCTTCTTCTATTTTTTCACCATCTAACTTTCTATTTATATTTTCTATATTAACATTTAAATTATTATACTCTTTTTCAAATTCTTCTACTTCCTTTTCTAAATTTGTTATTTCCTCTTTACTTATTAGCATAAACTTGGCATCTTCTAGGGAATTAAATTTATTTTCTTTTAATATTTTATTTAGTTGAATGGATTTTTCATTATAAAGTTCTTCTAATTTGTTTTTTATTTGCTCTTTGCTTATTTTATTTTCCCACAATATTTCTTTATTTTTTACTTCTGAATCTAATTTAGATTTTAAAGTTTCTTCTTTTATTTTTATACTCTCTATAGCTTCTCTTACTTTATCTAAATATTCTTTGGAAATTTCCCCTATATTTAATTTTCTTATTTCTTCCTCTTCTTTATCTATAAAGTTTTTCTTTTCTTTTCCTGCTTCTACTATTTTACCTAATTCTACTTCTAAAATATTTAGTTCCTTAATTATTTCTTCCTTTTTATTATTTGCCTTTTCTAAAATATCCCTTTTATTTTTTATGATATTATTATACTCTTCTATTTTTCTATCGGAAACTTTAATTTTATCTATTTCCTCTTCAACATTATATACTTTCAATTCTTCTTTTAATTTCATATTTTGTTTTTCTTTTTCCTTAAATAAAGATTCTTTTTCTTTTTTATCTTTTTCACTAGAAATTATTATTTCTTTTTGCTTTGATATAGACTCCTGATTTTTAGCTTCTTCTTTATCTATATTATTTTTTTCTTTTTGAAGCTTATTTATCTTTTCTTCCAATTCTAATTTTTCTTTTTCCCATATGTTTATATCTTTATTTAATTTATCAAAATTATTTTTTTCTTTTTGTATCTCTTTGGCTAGATCATCTAAATTTTCATCCCTTAATTCTTCTCTTATTTTTTCTAATTCTTCTAATATTATCTCTTCTTCTTTTTTTATAGAAATTAAAAATACATTCTTTTTATTTTCCTCTAATTTTATATTATCTAGTTCTTTTTGTATATTGTTATACTCTTGTCTTAAAGTATCCAATTCTTTTATATTAATCTCTTTAGCTAAATTAATATGATGTATAGATCCACACACAGGACATGGCTCATTTTCCTTTAAATTACTAGCTAATATAGATGCCATATCCATTCTTTCTTTGTTTTTTATCTCATCCTCTAAATTACTAACTATTTCTTCTTTATACTTTAATATTTTTAATATTTCTTCATGTTGCTTTTCTATATTTAATTTAACTGTTTGCTTTTCTTTTAAACTTTTATCTAATTCTTGCTTTCTATCATTTATCTTTTTCAAGCTATTAAAATTTTCCACCAATTTATTTATATAATCTTTTTTATCAAGAAGGATAGAATTATTACCTGGAGAATCTTTTATTAAATCTTCTTTTTTTGCTAAAGCATCTTCTAACTTTTTCTTTATATCTTTTTGTATTTTTATTATATCTTCATACTTTAATTCCTCATCCTTTAAATCTTTTATTTCTTTATTTATTTTCTCTGTTTTATTAATAACTTCTAAATTTAATCTTCTGCACTCTTTATCTATCTCATATAGTTTTTGTATTTTTTCTCTTCTATCTCCGCCTATCTTTAAAGAATTTATTTCATAATCCTTTAATTTTATTTCCTCAGAAATTTTATTTATATTATCTTCTATATTCTTTTTCTCTATAATTTTATTTTTTATTAAAGCACTTTTTTCTTTATATTTTTCTGCTAAAATCATTCTTTCTTTTTTTATATTTTCAACTTTTTTCTTTATTTCTATAGCTTGCAATAAATTATTTTCTTTTTGCATTAATAAAGGTATCTTTTCCTCTCTATCTTTCACTGCCATTTCATGTTCTTCTTTTAAGCTTTTTAATTTTAAATCTATATCTTTTAACTGCTCTATTGCAGTATCTAACTCTTTTTTATTGTTATCTCTATCTTTTTCTATTTTATTAATTTCATCTATATAAGGTTTAACATTTAATGCATTTTTGCCCTTTTCCAATCTTAACTTTTTACCCTCAATATCTAATAATTCTCTTTTAAGCTTTTCCAATTTATTTAAATATATATTCAACTCTTCTTGAAGTTCCCATATATTCTTATATTTTTCGTAAAGTTTATTACTTTCATCTCTTTCTTCTTCTATTCTAAATTTTTCCTTTAATAAATTTTCGTATTTTAACTTTAACTCATGTAATTTTTCTTTAGATATATCTTTATACTGTTCTAATTTTCCTTCTATTAATGTTAAAGATGATAGTTGCTTATTTCTAGCCTTTCTTATTCTTTCTGAAAGTTTTTTACCGTATTTTTCTAATCTAAATATTCTTTCCAACATATCTCTTCTGCTTTTGCCACTTAGCTTTAAAAATTCACTAAATTTTCCTTGTGGTAACACTACTGAACGAGTAAAATCTTCTGCTGTTAATCCTATTATTGATTGTATATTTTTTTGTATATCTCTAGGCTTATCTGCTATTACTACTTCTTCATTATTATTTTTTTTAACCAATCTTGCTGCAGTAGTTTTATATCCACCTTTTTTATCTCTTTTTACCGTTCTAGAAACAATATAATCTTCTCTTTTATCTCCTAAAGCTACTTGAAACTCATAGCTTACAAATAAAGAATCTGTATCTAAATTTATAAATTGAGTACTATCTCTTGCTATATCCCCATATAAAGCCATAGTTATAGCATCTAATATACTGGATTTTCCACTACCTGTAGGACCAAATATACCAAATAACCCTCTTTCAACTAAAGTTTCAAAATCTATCTCTTGTTTTTCTATAAAACTATTTAGTCCTTTAATCACAAGTTTCTTCGGTTTCATATCCATCCTCCTCTTGAGCTATACTTAAAAATAAATCCATTAATTCTTCGCTAACCTCTATTCCCCTTTGATTTAAATAAAAAGATTTAAATAATTCTGCCATAGACTTTTCTTTTATATTCTCTTTAAAAATTTCTTCCCTTTTTTCCTCTATTTCTGGTACTATCTCTACTATATCCCTTTTTATTTCTTTTAAAGTTTTTATATCCTCAGTACTTATATACTCCTTTGTTTTTATATGTAAATATAACCACATATCCTTTTCTTTATTTTCTTCACACTTATTTATAGCCTCTTCTATTCCATTGCAGTGCCATACTTCTATAGGTTTATAATTATTAAAATAAATATCTTGAATAGAAGCTTTTTCCCCTGGATGAACATCTATTATTTTGCATCCTTTACTGTATCCCTTTTCACTTTTACTATAAGGAAGTGGTGAACCAGAATAATAAGCATTATCTAATCCTCTAACCTTTTGTGGTTTATGAAGATGTCCAAGACCTATATATTGAGCTTTTTTAGGAAGTTTATCTGCATCTACTGCTAAACTTCCACCAAGTTGTATTGGTCTTTCCGAATCTGTTTCCTCAGATCCATTAACAAATATATGGGAAATAGCCAAATTAACAGTATCATCTCTGTAATATTTTTCTTCTAAATCAAAAAATATATCTCCTATTCTTTCAGAATAAGTTTTTCTCCTCTCCTCATCATTATCCATTTCCTTTAACAATATCTCATTTAATCTTTTTTCGCTAGGATAAGGTAGAGATATAATTACTGCATTCTCTCCTTTTATCTCTACTTCTAAACAACCTAAATCTGAATTAATTACATTAAAATCCCCATACTTTCCTTTAGGAACTATAGTTTTAGGGGTACCCATAAGTATTATTCCCTCATCATAAGCTAAAGGACTTGCAGCAACTAATCTCTCTGGATTATCATGATTCCCTGCTATAATTAAAACCAATCTTTCTCCCTTATTACTTACTCTTTTTATGCAATCATAAAACATTTTTTCTGCTCTGGCTGGTGGATTCCCATTGTCATATATATCCCCAGCTATTATCACCATGTCTATATTATTGTTATCCACAATGTTAATAAAATCCTCTATAAATCTTTCCTGCTCATCCATTCTACTAAAACCTTCAAGATTCTTTCCTAAATGCCAATCGGAGGTATGCAATATTCTCATGATTTTCATCTCCCTTAACAACTCATATTATTATCTATATTATAACTTAACTACCATCAATTGTGGTTCAAATAAAATTATTTTCACTTACTATAATAATTTAAAAATTCATTATTATATCCTTATTTATCCAATAACTCCTCTCTCTGATACTTCTATTTTCTTTAAAGTGGGAATAAAGAGCTGCTATTTCTCTAGATAACCATTTTCTAAGTTTTAGTTGTAGTAAAATTTACCTTTAGAATACAGAACTTTGTTTATTTATAATCGGTAATTTATTATCGAATAACAATAATATATTATTGACATACAACAAATTATACTGTACCATATAATTACTAAATACAAATTATTCTAGTTTTTTCAATATCAAGATATGGATAGGAGTAATTTATTTATGAAACAAAATTTTTCAATAAAGTTTATTAAACTACTTTTAATTCTTACAATGCTTTTTTGTGTAGTTATGCTATTCTTCTATAGCACTGCTGGATTATTTGCTCCAGAGGAACTCTATGGTAATATTATTGATATCTTAGTTGCCATAATTATTGTAGCAATTTATATTATTATTGCATGTAACCTTTTAAAAATTGTATTTAGTATGGACTCTACACCTTTTTCTTTAAAAAATGTTAAAAGCTTTAAAATAATAGGTTATCTTATGGTACTTTTATCTCTTATAGATGCCTTAGATAGTATAATAAACTTTAAAAAATTAGATGATATTGTAGCTTTGGGCATTATGCTAGAAGATGGAATTATTGGTATTAGACCAACTTGTATTTTATATTTAGTATTAGGTATTATGGCTTTAGTTTTAGCTGAAATCTTTAAAAAAGCTGTTAAAATAAAGAATGAAAATGATCTAACAATATAACATAGAATAGGAGTTTTATTATGTCAATTGTAGTTAATTTAGATGTTATGATGGCAAAGCGTAAGATTTCTCTTAAAGAATTAGCTGAAAAAATTAATTTAACTAATGCTAATTTGTCAATTTTAAAAAATAATAAAGCAAAAGCTATAAGATTTTCTACTTTAGAAGCAATATGCAAAGAGCTGGATTGCCAGCCTGGGGACATTTTGGAATATAAAAAAGTTGAAGATTAAAAGGAAGATGAAAAATAATATAAATTAAATTATAAAAAATAAGAGTGTAGAGTAATATAAAATTTACCCTACACTCTTATTTTCGTTAATCATGCATAAAATTTATCTAATCAAATTATTTGTTTCTTGCACCTATATAAATATAATATTCTTCATTATCCTCTGTATATATAGTTTTAAAATTATGTTTTTCCATTAATTCTGCAGTATACTTAATGTTTGGCAATATATGTGATTTTATTTTGTGATCTACATCTTTATGTCTAGAGTTTATCTTCTCCTTACTTTCACTATGAGCTATAACTAATTTACCACCTTCTTCAAGTAGTTCATATGCTCTATCTGCTAATTTATCCTTGTCCTTAAAATGAGGATAACAAGAATAAGCTGTTATACAATTAAAAGTTTTTTTAGATTCATACTCTAAAAAATCTGCTACTATAAAATCTAAATTAGAATATTTATTTTTTTCTTTTGATACCTTTAACATATTTTCTGCTATATCTATAGCAACTATATAACCCGAATTAGAAATTTTATTTTCTAAATAAGGTATAAGTACACCTGTACCACTGCCTATATCTAAAATTCTATCTCCTTCTTTTAAATTTACTTTTGAAAGAATATATTCTATTTTTTCTTTAGGGTGGAAACACATACTATCCCATTTTTCTGCCAAATTATTAAAAAACTCTCTATCATCCATATTATACAGCCTTTCCTAATTCTACTTTCCCTAAAGCCTTAACTAATATAGGTATCAGTATTAGTTGAATAATTATACCTGGTAAGCCTTTTACAAATAGTCCTGCTAATACAACTGAAAATTTAAAAGGTTTTGCCATTATTAAATGTAAAACTAAATAATTACATATTATATTAACTAATCTTCCACTTACCATTCCTATTATTAGTGATGGGTATATTCCTATTTTCTTTTTATTATATAATATTGATATAACTACACCATAAGTTAGTAACTCCACTATCATTACATAAACAAATGGAAATGGTGGCATACCTGTAAATAAATGACTTAATAAAGGAGTTAATACTCCTACCGATAAAGCAAAATAAGGATTCAATATAAAACCTCCCATAAGAATAGGGATATGCATTGGTAAAAATATTGATCCTGCATTTTTTATTCCATGAAACAAATAAGGCAATAATAATCCTATGGCTATTAATAATGCACCTCTAACTAATTGTTTATTTTTTGATTGTATCATATAAATACCTCCTGCTAAAAATAATGCCTATTATTAATAAAGCAAGAAGCATGCCATTTTCTTAAAAATGACAAAATAGCCTTTCCTTAAAATAAGATTCTCAAATTTATACATATTAATGTTCTATTTTGAAATATAATCTCAAATTTATACTATATAATAATCTAAGAAGTTTGTGCCAATTTTTTATTTATTATTTCAAAAACCCGTTCTTGTTCATCTTTCTTCAGCTTTAATTTTATAGTATTAAATCTTCTTAAATAGTCTACATCTTCTTTTCCTCTTATTATTAAAGTATGATTTAATCTTTCATGCCATTTGCAAGACTCTATATCTTCCCATTTTTTAAAGTTTCCCTCTATAAAAATTCCATTTTCCATTATTTCAAATCGCTCTACACCATTATATAATATAACTATTCCTATTATTATTTCTATATAAGTATTAGGATTATCATTTAAAAGAGAAAATAAAATTATTATTAAAGACATAAGTATCATGATATTTTTCTCTATACCCCTTTTTATATTTAAAAGAACTTTTCCACCTTCTTTACTCTTATACCAAAGATTTATAAAAGTTAATACAATCCAAAATATAAAGGTTACCCCTACTAATATTAATGATATAGCTTCTAACACTTGCATTTGATTACCTCCTAATTACTTTAAATTGCTTTCTCTTAAATTCTTCTATAAAAAAATCTTTTTTCCTTTTTATGGAATCCACTCTTTAATACGTGTTTTTCACCATCATTAATATTAGTTTTACAAACTTATTTATATATTATCCTTGATAAATGTAAATATTTTAACTAAATCTTCTGAAATATTTTATTTTAATACATCTTCTTCTTTTTTAAAGCTGTAATTTTTATAAATTTTTTCTTCTTTTTTCACCGAAATTAGTGTAATATTTCTGTTAAAAAAATTATTATTTTTTTTATACAAAAATATACCTAAATTCTTTTTTCTCCTTATATTTTTTAATTTAATACTTAATATTTCTTGTAAATACGCTTCTTGACTACAGATTTTTAAATTCAAATTACAATTATCATCACATAAAATATACTTATGGCTTTTATTTTTATACCTTATCCAAAGTTTTAATGAAATTAAATAAAATATCTCAAAATCAAATCTGTTGTTAGACCTGTTTTGAGACATTTCATTAATCAAAATTCTTATTTTTAATTTATCCTATAACTTCTTAATCTAATACTATTATCCTTTTCAAAGTTACAATAAAAAGTAAATACATACCTACATAATACCTACATCAATAATTTCTAAGCTTTAATAGGATTAAAAACTCACCATAGAACTTAGAATTATATTTATAAATTTTAGACTACCAACCGCCTGAAGAGCCTCCTCCACCGGAACTTCCGCCACCGAAACCTCCAAAACCTCCGCCAGATGATCCTCCGCCGCCGAAGCCTCCAAATCCACCAAAGCCTCCGCCGCCAAATAAATCATCATCATTGTCATCATCATCGTCATCATAGTAGTCCCATCTATTTCTTCTATTAGAGAAAAGAGAATTTAGAAATATAAGATCCCAAATAGAACTTCTTCTTCCTCTTCGTCCACCTCTTCCCCCAAAAATACTTAATAAAATTATAATGAAAATAATACCTGTTATAGCTCCCCCTCCACTTTTTTTCTTTTGAGTAACTTTAACTTTTTCATTCTTTCCCAAAGTAACATTATATTCTTTAGCTACATCATCTGCAAATACAGAATATACTTTTTTCATAGCTTTACCATATTCTTCTTTTTTAAGTAAAGGTTTAGCTACTTCTTCCATAACTCTAGAAGAATAAATATCTGTTATTCTCCCTTCTAGTCCTCTTCCTACCTCTACTCTCCACTTTTTATCCTTTACAGATAAAAGTATCATAACTCCATTATCTTTATCTTTTTGTCCTAAGCCCCATTGTCTAAACAAACTATTTGCATAAGATTCTATATCATATCCCTCTAGAGAATCTATCACCACTACAGACATTTGAGCTCCTGTTTTTTTCTCTAACTCATTTCCCACTGAAACTATGTATTCTTTAGTTTCATCATCTATAACCCCAACATAATCATTTATATATTTTAAATTTGTAGGCTGTGGGAAATTTTTTTGTGCCTTTGTTAATACTGGAGATAGTATAATTAAAGCAATTATTAATATAAAAGTTAAACCTATTTTATTTAAATTTTTATTTATAACTTTTTTCATATTTTCACCTACTTAAAAAATCTATTTTAGGTGGACACCCTTTGAACTTTTCACAACCAAAATTCTAATATTTTAATTTTAAAATCTCTTAGATACTACATAAACTTTTTTAATACCTAATATTTACTAAAATTAAAGAGTTTTTGCTGAAACAAAAACTCCTAATTAAACTATCAATACCCCAATTACCATTCATCTAAGAAACATCCTTTATGATAATTTTATCATAAAGTAATCTTCTAGTGAATTTATTATAGCTACTATAACTTTTGGCTCAGTTTTTTACCTAATTTGAAAAATCTACTTTAGGTGCTTTACTAGCTCCTGCTTCTGCTTTAAAATAAGGCTTTTCATTAAATCTAAACATACTAGCTATAATTGAATTCGGGAATTTTCTTATACTAGTATTATAATTATTTACTGAATCATTGTAATCTTGTCTTGCAATAGCTATTCTGTTTTCAGTTCCTTCTATAGCAACTGATAAATCTTTAAAATTTTGACTAGATTTTAAATCTGGATATTTTTCTACTACCACTAACAATCTTGATAAAGCTCCTGTTAATTCTTCATTAGCTTGAGCTTTTTCATCTATTCTTTGGGCTCCTGCTAATTTTGATCTTGCATCTGCCACATCTTTAAATACATCTTTTTCTTGGGCTGCATATCCTTTAACTGTTTCTACTAAATTTGAAATAAGATCAGATCTTCTTTGAAGATTAGTATCAATATTAGAAGCTGCTCTATTTACATTTTGTTCCATAGATATTAAATTGTTATACATTCCTATTAACGGAAATACTATTAATAAAATTATACCTACTACTATAAGAGTATTTCTCAATCCTCTTTTCATAAATTCACCACCATTTTCATATTTTTATTAATATTATACATTAACTTAACAAATTTTTCACTAATTATAATTATTCATAAGTTTTTTTGCTAAATTTCCTATAATTTTAAACCCTTTTTCTATTTCTTCTAGCGAAACTCTAGATATACCTAATCTAAAAGTATCCTCTCCTTTGTTATCTACATAGAATATGTCTCCAGGGGTAAAAATTACTCCCATTTTACAACACTCTCTTAATAAATCTCTAGATTTTATGTTTTTTAATTTTACAAACATGTGAAGGCCACCTTCTCCTGTTATATATTCTGCAGGTATATATTTTTTAGCACATTTTAAAGCAAATTCATATTTTTCTTTATATATTTTTCTTACCTTTTTAATATATTTTTCAAAATTTCCACCCTTTAAATATTCATATAGTATAGCCTGATCTAAAAAAGATGTATGAATATTCCTACTTCTTTTTACACTTTCTAAATAATCTATTAGTTTTTTATCTCCTAGTACCCAACCTATTCTCATTCCAGGAAAAAGTACCTTTGAAAAACTTCCTATATAAATAATGCTATTACCCTTTCCAGAAAAAGCAATCATAGGAGAGACATGATCTCCAGAATATCTTAGTTCCTCATTAAAGCCATCCTCTATTATAGGTATGTTATTATCTTTCAATATATTGTATATTTTTATTCTTTTTTTTGGACTTGTAACTATCCCTGTAGGATTGTGATAAGAAGGTACCAAATAAGCTAACTTTATATTAGTTTTATTTATAGTTTCTTCTAATTTATTCGTATTTATTCCATCCTTGTCCATATCGATGCCAACTATTTCAATATCATGCATTTTCATTATTTTTATAGCTGTATTATGAGTAGGATTTTCGCATAATACTTTATCTCCTTTTTTTATTAAAGAAGATAATACTATATCAAAACCTTCTGTAAAACCATTAGTTATTAATATATTTTTATTTGATGTATCTACTCCTTTATTTTTCATATATTTCATAATATAATTTATTAAATCTCTATATCCTATAGCATAGCCATAATTCAGTATTTTCTCCCCTTCTAAAGAAAATCTATTTAAAAAAGCTTTTTTAAATTCATCTAAATCAAATAAACTTTCATCTGGAGAAATACTTTTAAAAGATATCATGCCTTTTTCCCAAGGTATTTCATGTTTTATAATATCTAAACTTTCAGCTTTTTTAGCATATTCATTTATATTATTTTCCCAATTAACTTCCCACTTTTCTTCAACATGAATATTAACATTAGAAACAAAAGCTCCTTTTCCCTTTTTTATATATATAAAGCCATCATCCTGTAAAAATTCATAAGCAGATATAATAGTATTTCTGCTAACCTTTAGCATAGAAGCTAAATCTCTAGTGGATGGCAACTTTTCATCCTTTCTTATCATTCCTTTTAGTATCATAGCCTTTATATAGTTACTTATCTGTATATACACTGGTGAATTTTTATCTAACTTTATATCAAAAAACATTCAATTCCTCCCAAAAGCTAATTTAGGAAATTGCATAATTAGAAAAATTTCAAACTCATATATAACATATTGTATTAAATAAATATATTAATACAATATATTTATTATATTTATATTTTAAAATAAATTATCCAATTTCCCCAATTATATAATTCAACTCTAAAAATATATTTAATTTTAATTCCACAAATATAAATATATTTTATTTTGCTTTGTTTGCTCTTTTTACTTTTTTAGTTTGTGTTATTTTTACAATAAATCTAACAGTAGTTGAAGAAAGCATTATCCCAAAAGCAATTGCTCCACCTATAGCTATAGTTTGAAAACCCTTAAAATATGCTAAAGAATAGTTTTGTTCAACTATAGAATTTATAGCATAATAAGCTGTAATTCCTGGTACTAAAGGGAATATACCTGGTATAGAAAACTGCATAGCTGGTGTTTTAAGCTTTCTAGCCATAAATTCACTATATATTCCTACCATAAAAGCACCAACAAAAGATGACATAACAGGACTATATGTATAATTATATACTATAAGATATACCATCCATCCAATAGAACCCGAAAAACCAGTCCACGCTATTCTTTTTCTATCAATATTAAATAGTATAACGGGAAATATACTGCCAAAAAACGCCAATATAATTTGCTTTATCATTACTTAACACCTACTCCTAGTGTCAATGCTGTAGCAATTCCTGCTCCCATTGCAGTTACTACTAACATTGCCTCTCCAAATTTTACTATGCCAGACATAAAATCATCGTAGATAATATCTTTTATACCATTTGTAAGTGGTACTCCTGGAACTAATATCATTATTCCTCCAGTTATAATATTTCCCCTACTTACCAATGGAAATATATTTTCCGCTATTAAACTAGATATTCCTATTATAAAACCTGCAAAGAAAAATTGAAAAAATTGAAAAAATCCAACTTTAGACACCTTATCTAACATATAATAAATCGCCATACTAATAAAAGTTGAAACAATAGCATCATAGATTGTACCATTAAAAAATAAAGAATAAACAAAAGAAGTCATGCCTGCAGCCACAATTCTTACTGGCAAAGTAAAAAATGGAAGGGACTCTATTTCTTTTAGTTTTTCCTTAGCTTCATCATAGGCTATAGGATTGTCTTGAAGGCTTCTAGAAAAAGAATTAAGACGATCTATTCTAGCTAAATCTACTCCTCTTGTCTTTACTTTTTTAAGTGAGGTTACCTTTTCATTATTATTATCTATAATAGATAATAATACACCTTTAGCAGTAACCATGCATTCGCATTGTAAATTATATGCCTTACAAATTCTTTCAATTGTTTCTTCAACCCTATAAGATTCTGCACCACTACTTAAAAGCATCTTACCTACAGAAAGTGAAATCTCTAAAACCTGCTTAGCTTCCATAGCTATACTCCTTCACCCATTTATTTTATACACATACTTAACCCTATTCTATTTATAAATAATATATCAAATTTTTTATATAATTGTAATATCATTAATTAAATAATTGCTAATCACATTAAATATTATAGAAATTCCAATTATTATGATTAAAAATGATAAAATTCCTAGTATTTAATCACAATAAAGTTTTATAAAATAAAAACAATAAAAGCTCAATTATATTTATTATAATCCATAATAAATAATCGAGTAGGAGGAAAATAATTATTTTATTTTCCGCCCTCTCACACCACAGTGCGTACCGTTCTGGTACACGGCGGTTCTTTAAGAATTGTGTGCTCTCATATAAATAGCCGGCACTCTGTCTAAACCTACAGTTTTAAAGAATTGATTATTTAGAGTAGTTTGTAAAATAGGACTATTAGCTATACGCCAGTATCCTTTTCAGATATTGGCATATTTTATTGCTTGCTAATGATTAAGACCTAATCTTTTTAAGTTTCTTTTTCCTTTCCTCCATTGTAAATGGTTTTGACCTACTAGTTATATTTCTAACTTTATTTTTATATCTATTAATGGCTTGAGTCGATACTCTAATTTTTGCCATATATTTAGCCCAATAGAATGAAAATTCTAGAAATTTTCTTCTCCATGGTCTATCTACTTCACTCTTATCTTTATTTACTTTTAATTTAAGTTTATTTTTCTATCAGACCTCCCCAGGTAAGAACAACAACCTTCCTCTCATATATCTGCTATATTTACTCCTAAGGATTTGGGTAGTGTTGGACTTTGTTTTATTTAGCAAACTCATTCATCCTAGTAATCCTTATATATAGTTCGTATTCCTCAGACAAAGATTTTGCTTTCGGCTTCCTTCAGATTCCATCTCACGATGAACACCCTTGCCGTTACCTAGTGGTTCCCACTACCAAGCCACAACGGACTTTCACCGTCAAATTGTTGCCCATGCTAGGAACACTAAAAATAAGGAGGTACAAAATTATGGCAGTAAGTAAGAATATGTTAGAAAAAAACTTAGCTCTAGAATACCAAGATGGCTTAGACGAGAAAGAAAAAGCTATTATGAAAAGAGCTACTTATAAAAATGTAAAATTAACCGCAGAACCTGAAGCTCTTATGACAGTGGTAGGCGTAATAAATCCATTAATGCCTGAAGGCATATCAGAGAATAGAGTAGTAGAAAATTACGTGTTAATAAAATAAACATATTTCAAACTAAAAATGGAGATCTTTCAGTACTTAAGGTTGCAAGAATTATAACAACTGAAACAGAAGAAATCAAAATAGAAGAATAAATAAAAAGCTCTCACATTATATTGTGAGGGCTTTTTAAAGTATTTTAGATAGTATTAATTATATATTTTTTTACGCTCTAATTCATTTTACTAACTAATTTTAATAAGTCTAATATTTACATTAGTTGGTGTATTATCATCAAATTTAGTTTGTAGTGCATCAGTAGTAGTGTTCAAAGCATTTGTCATAATTATCTTATCACCAGCATTAATATTAACAACTGTAAAAATCGTCATCACTCCAGATACAGCTATTGAAGCAGTATTTTCACATAAAGATAGACTTCCTTTAATTTTATTTTTCTCATAGCCCTCTAATTTTAAAGTATTGATAATTTATTATTTATTTGATGAAAAGGTTAGAGATAAAAATATAAATTACTTATTGTTATTCCTAACCTTTATATATTTTAATCTAACTTAACTATTCTAATTGAAATATTCGGTATATTAGCAAATGATGAGTTAAAAATATTTCCGCCATTAGAATCTGGAGCTATTTGCAGTATATTAGAAGCATTTGGGGCATCTATAATAAATCCCGAACTTAAATTTTCAAATGTTCCAGCTGTTACAGCTGGTTGAACTGTTATTGAACCAGTTATTGTACTGCTATTTAATAGGAACCTAACACTTACATTTGCAGATGTTGGTGCACTAGAAACTACAGTATATTCAACTAAATATCTACCTTCTGTTAATATTATATCGGTAGAACCAGCTGTATGAGTAATATCAGGAGGAGATAATAATAAATTAGTGTCTAATGATACTGGAGTTCCCTGATCTATAGTTCCTGTGGTTGTCAAGTTTACAATAAATGCACTTTGATTTGTAGCGGTAGGACCGGTTATTCCTTGTAGTCCAGTAGGTCCTGTTATTCCTTGGAATCCTGTAGGACCGGTTACTCCTTGCAGTCCTGTAGGTCCCGTTACTCCTTGTAACCCTGTTGGCCCTGTAACACCTTGCAATCCTGTTGAACCTGTTACGCCTTGTAATCCAGTAGGTCCTGTTACTCCTTGTAGTCCAGTAGGACCTGTTACTCCTTGCAATCCTGTAGGGCCTGTTACTCCTTGTAATCCAGTAGGTCCCGTTACTCCTTGTAGTCCTGTTGGACCTGTAACACCCTGCAGTCCTGTTGGACCTGTTACTCCTTGTAATCCTGTTGGACCTGTTACTCCTTGCAATCCTGTAGGTCCGGTTATTCCTTGGAGTCCTGTTGGACCTGTTACTCCTTGTAATCCAGTAGGGCCTGTTATTCCTTGCAATCCTGTAGGGCCAGTAACACCTTGCAGTCCAGTAGGTCCTGTTATTCCTTGTAATCCTGTTGAACCTGTTACTCCTTGTAATCCTGTAGGTCCCGTTACTCCTTGCAACCCTGTTGGCCCTGTTACTCCCTGTAATCCAGTAGGACCGGTTACTCCTTGCAATCCTGTTGAACCTGTTACTCCCTGTAGTCCAGTTGGACCTGTAACTCCTTGTAATCCGGTAGGTCCTGTTATTCCTTGCAATCCTGTAGGGCCAGTAACACCTCGCAGTCCAGTAGGTCCTGTTATTCCTTGTAATCCTGTTGGACCTGTTGCTCCTTGTAATCCAGTAGGTCCTGTAACGCCCTGCAGTCCTGTTGGACCTGTAACTCCTTGTAATCCAGTAGGTCCTGTTATTCCTTGCAATCCTGTAGGGCCAGTAACGCCTTGCAGTCCAGTAGGTCCTGTTATTCCTTGTAATCCTGTTGGACCTGTAACACCCTGCAGTCCTGTTGGACCTGTAACTCCTTGTAATCCAGTAGATCCAGTAACACCTTGTAATCCTGTAGGACCGGTTACTCCCTGTAATCCAGTAGGTCCTGTAACGCCCTGCAGTCCTGTTGGACCTGTAACTCCTTGTAATCCAGTAGGTCCAGTAACACCTTGCAATCCTGTAGCACCGGTTACTCCCTGTAATCCAGTAGGTCCTGTAACACCCTGCAGTCCTGTTGGACCTGTAACTCCTTGTAATCCAGTAGGTCCAGTAACACCTTGCAATCCTGTAGCACCGATTACTCCCTGTAATCCAGTAGGTCCTGTAACTCCTTGTAATCCAGTAGGTCCCGTTACTCCTTGTAACCCTGTTGGCCCTGTTATTCCTTGTAATCCTGTAGGACCGGTTACTCCCTGTAATCCAGTAGGTCCCGTTACTCCTTGCAGTCCTGTTGGACCTGTAACTCCTTGTAATCCAGTAGGTCCAGTAACACCTTGCAATCCTGTTGGACCTGTTATTCCTTGCAATCCAGTAGGTCCTGTAACACCCTGCAGTCCTGTTGGACCTGTTACGCCTTGTAATCCAGTAGGTCCTGTTATTCCTTGCAGTCCAGTAGATCCCGTTACTCCTTGTAACCCTGTAGGCCCCGTAACACCTTGCGGTCCTGTTGGACCTGTTATTCCTTGTAAACCAGTAGGGCCTGTTACTCCCTGTGGTCCTGTTGGTCCAGTGACCCCGCGTGGGCAAGTACATCTACCACATCCAGGTATACATATAATTTTCTTACATTTATTTCTCAAGTTATCACCTTCTAATCTTAATAAAATAATTTAATTTATTCTCTTATTAATTTTTTGATGTTATTCTGTACTAATGTATAGTACTAATATATAGTATGAATAATTTTGTTTATATGACATTTTAAATGGAAAGTTTAAAATGGGCATTGACATATTTTATTGTTTGATAATAACTAAGACCTAATCTTTTTTAGGTTTCTTTCTCCTTTCCTCCATTTTAAATGGTTTTGACCTACTAATTTAAGTTTACTTTTCTATCAGATATCCACAGGTAAAAACAATAACCTTCTTCTTATATATCCTCTATATTTACTCATAAAGATTTAGGTGATATTTTTTGTTTTATTTATAAAATACTTCCATCTTAGTAACCCTTACATATAGTTCGTATTCTTCAAACCAAGATTTTACTTTCAGTTTCCTTCAGATCCCATCTCACTATGAACTCCCTTACTGTTAGCTAGTAGTTTCTGCTATCAAACCGCCAACGAACCTTCACCGTCAAATTATTGCCAATTCTGGGCACAGTAAAATAAGCACTATATAAATTACTCAGTATAAGTAATTTATATAGTGCTTTGTATAACATAATACTAATTCTTTAATAAAAATTTTTAAATAAATCTCAGATAATGAAAATTTATTTTTCTAATCTAAATTTAATTTTAATATTGTTTATAATTAACAAAATAATTTTCATTATATTTTATATCAATGTTTTTTCTCATACTTTTACACTTTAGTTCTATCTCTTTTTTCTTATGATTTTGCTCAGTTGGATTCAATGTTTTTAATATCCCATTCTCAATGTCTTTAATCTTATTAAATGGAAATCCTATCCCCATATCACTTTCATCCCATTTACAAAAAAATCTTGTTCCAGAACACAAAGTTGATATATTAATATCATTATTTTCGTAAGGAACTGCTGTACATTCAGAACATATTCCTTGATTGCCACCTAAGGTTATATTTTTATGCACTCCATATTTATAAGTATATGCCTGAACTATTCGCATTACATTATAAGGATTAGTTATAATGATAACTACATCTGGCTCTTCTACAAAATTTTCTAAAGGTTTAATTTCTATCCCATATATTGAATGATTTATAAATGTAATATCCTTTTGTACCTTTTTAGCCGTAGCTAAACTATCATATAGGCCATGTTTTCCATAGTGCTGTCCTGAGTCTATATAATTATTACTAGAAATTATACCTAAAGCTCTTGCAGAGGCTAAACATTTAAAATTTTCTTCATTAGCTTTAAATTCTCTTCCATTTGAAGCCATTTTAACCATATAACAATAAGTTACTTTGCTATTTAATTTAGGAATATCCAACTTTTCAAAATGGTCTTTTGTAAATATAAATTTAACCCCTACCATTTTTCTCTCTAAATTTAATGTACCATATAAATTCTTGCATATATTTTTTATATCCATAAAATTAACCTCTCTTTTAATATGAACTCTACCTTCCAAGATAAATTTTTTTAATAAAATTGCTTTTAATTAATTCTTCTGTACTTCCCTCTAATACTATTTTCCCGTTTTCTAGGGCATATCCTCTATTACATACTTTTAAAGCCATAGAAGCATTTTGCTCAATTAAAAGTATAGATGTTCCTTCCTTATTTATAGATCTTATAGTTTCAAAAACTTCCTCTACCATAATAGGAGCTAATCCCATGGAAGGTTCATCTAGTAATATCAACTTAGCACTAGATAAGATAGCTCGTCCTATAGCAAGCATTTGTTGTTCTCCGCCACTTAAGCTACCTGCTAGTTGTGTTCTTCTTTCTTTTAATCTTGGGAATCTTGTATAAACTTCTTGTATTTTTTCATCTTTAGTACCTTTACTTATCTTGTTACAAAAGGCCAAAAGTAAATTTTCCTCTACTGTGATCAAAGGAAATATGCCTCTACCTTCCGGAACTAAACATATCCCCTTTTGAGCTATTTTATGAGTGCTCATCCCTTTTAGAGATTCCCCATAAAAAGAAATATCTCCAGTATATTTTAATTGTGCTGTTATTGCTTTTAATAATGTAGATTTTCCAGAACCATTATTACCTATTATAGTTACTATTTCCCCTTCATTAACGCTTATAGATATTTGCTTTAGAGCAGGAATAACCCCATAATTTACATTAATATCTTTAACTATTAACATGTTAAATCTCCTTTATACCTTTACTCATATATGCTTTTATTACATTATCATCATTGCTTATTTCCTCTGGGCTACCTTCAGCAATTTTTTTTCCGTAATCTAATACTAGAATTCTGTCACATAACTCCATTATAACTCCCATGTCATGCTCTATGATAAGTACTGTTATATTCAAATCTTCTCTAAGTATATTGATTAAATTTTTCAAATCCCCTTTTTCATAATTATTCATACCCGCCGCTGGTTCATCTAAAAGTAATACCTTAGGTGAAATAGCCAAAGCCCTAGCTATTTCTACTTTCCTTTGCTGTCCATAGGGTAACTCAGAGGCCATATTGTTAATTACTTTTTCTAATCCTACAACTTTTAAAATATCACAGGCTTCTTCCATATAAGGATTTAATTTAACAAGTTTTTTTAATTCACTTACCCTACCTACTAAAATATTTTCAAGAACCGTTAAAGAATTAAATAACCTTATATTTTGAAAAGTTCTTGCAATACCTAATCTACTTATTTTATAAGGTTTCATTCCCGTTATTTTTTTATTATTTAAAAATATATCCCCTTTACTTGGTTTATATATTCCTGTAATAGTATTATATAATGTAGTTTTACCAGCTCCATTTGGCCCTATAACCCCTAATATCTCTCCTTTTTTCACTGAAAAATTCAAATTATCTATTGCAGTTATTCCCCCAAAATTTATATTTAAATCTTTTACTTCTAATATGTTCATATATACCCCTTCTATTGTTTATACGTAAATTTCTTTCTATATTTCAACCCATAAATCCCATCAGGTCTAAATACAATCATTAATACTAAACCTAATCCATAAAACAACATTCTATAATCATTAAATTCCCTTAAGAACTCTGGAATAATAGCTAGCACTATAGCTCCAATAATTGCTCCAACTATATTTCCTTTTCCTCCTATTATAACCATAGCTAAAATAGTTATAGATTCTTTAAACATAAAAGACTCTGGACTTATAAAGGAAACATAAGTTGCATAAAATCCTCCAGCTATACCTGCTATAAAAGAGCTTATTATAAAAGCAAAAAATTTTATGCTAGTTATATTTACTCCTAATGATGTAGCCGCTATTTCATTTTCTCTAACAGCTAACATAAGCAATCCATAATTAGAATAAGTTAATTTATATAATATAACAAAGAAAATCACAAATAAAAATAATATTAGATAATAAAATCCTAAGTTTTTATCCTTAAATATGTTTAAAAATTCTGGATTAGGTATAAAGGAAATACCCATAGGTCCACCGGTTACTTTATCCCAATTTAACAATATTAATTTTACTATTTCTCCAAATCCAAGAGTTATTATGCAAAGGTAGTTCCCTTTTACACGTAAAGATGGTATACCTAAAAATATTCCACATATGCCTGCTAACAATCCCCCTAATAACATAGCAGTTATAAAAGACAAATGAGCATTAATCATAAGTATACTAGTTGTATAGGCCCCTATACCATAGAAAGCAGCATGTCCTACAGAAATTTGCCCTGCATTACCGCTAACAAAATTAAGACTCATACTTAATATGCTATATAAAAGTATAGTTATAATGATATGTAGAATATATTGATTTGTAATCATAAAAGGTGCTACAAGCAATATTACCAAAATTATTAAAAACATAATTTTGTTATTTTTAAATAACTTCATCTATACTTTCTCCTTAATTTCTTCACCAAATATTCCATTAGGCTTAATAATTAATACTAGAACTAATATTATAAAGGCTATTCCATCTACATAGGATGTAGAAATATAAGCTCCAACTAAGCTCTCAGATATTCCTAATATATATCCTCCAACCAAGGCTCCTGGAATACTTCCAATACCACCTAAAATAGCAGCAGCAAAAGCTTTAATCATTACTCCACTTCCCATAGTGACATAAAGGGCATCGTAATACATACTACTTAATATTCCTGAAACCATAGCTAATATAGTAGCTAAAGAAAAAACTATCATAGTAATTTTATCTGTTTCTATTCCCATAAGTTCTGCATATTTTCTATTATAAGACAGTGCCCTTATCTGTAATCCAATATTACTTTTCATTATAAATTTGTATAAAATTATCATTAAAGTTATAGAAAATAAAAAAATAAATATTTGTATATTAGACAGCTTTATTGAAGCAATAGAATATGTTCCTTTAGGTATATTTATTGGAAAAGGTATTATTTCTGTTCCCCATATAAGTTGTCCTAAAGCTTCTAACATTATAGAAACTCCTAATGAACTTAAAAGAGGAGCCATTGCATCTCCTTTTAATACTGGTTTATAAGCTATCAAATATAATAAAATCCCTATAAATCCAGTAATAACTATAGTTAAAATAATAGCTAAAATTAATGGCATTTTAAATATGCTTACCATGGTAAAAAAAACAAAAGTTCCAAACATTAATACTTCACCATGAGCAAAGTTTAACATCTTTAATACACCAAAAATCATATTAAAACCCAGGGCAGCCAAACAATATATGCTGCCTAGGGTAATTCCATTTACTAATACTTCTATAATCATATGTTATTTCTTCCACTCAACAAATTTTCCATCTTTAACTATGAATCTTATTAGATTCTTTTCTGCATCTCCACTTTTTTCAAACTTAGTATTTCCTGTCACTCCAGTATAAGTTCCCATATTTTTTAATGCCTCATTGATTTTTTCTCTATCATTTCCACCCTTTTTAATTCCTTCAATTAATATCTTAGTTGCATCATAAGAATAAGCTGCAAAACTACTTGGAACTTGATTATATTTATTTTTGTATTTTTCTGTAAATTCTTTTACTTTTTCATTTTCAAGATTAGTAGAAAAAGACCCTATAGTAAATATACCTTCTGCATCTTTTCCTGCTAAATCTACTAATGATTTTGAAAGTAATGGAGTAGGTCCTGCTACTTTAGGATTGTATCCTACATTATGAGCTTGTTTAAGAAAAGCACCTGCATCACCATAAAAAGATCCCATTATAATTATATCTGGATTTTTGCTTTTTACTTTTGTTATTATACTTCCAAAATCTTGAGTTTTAGGCATATAACTTTCTTTAGCTACAACTTGTCCTCCATTTTCTTTATAAAAATTATCTACACTTTCAGCAACACCTTTGCCATAATCATTATTTACATATACAATAGCAACTTTTTTATAATTCAAATCTTTTAACATCCATTTTGATAATTCTGTTCCTGTAGTTAAATCTGATGGAGTTACTTTTCTATAATATTCACTACTACCACTTAAAGCTGGTGCTGAACCACAAGGTCCCATCATTGGAATCTTAGCTTTAGTATAAATAGGTATTCCTGCTAAAGTACATGGAGCAGAAAAACTACCTATAACTGCCATAATATCTTTATCTGATGAATATTTATTAGCAATAGATGCAGCCTCCTTTGGTTCTCCTTTATCATCTTCATAAACTAATTCTATTTTTTTGTTATTAATTCCGCCTTCTTTATTAACTTCATCAACTGCTAATTGAGCGGCATTTAATATACTTTTACCATCCTGTGCCATAGTTCCAGATAAAGGTGCAACTAATCCAACCTTTATAGTCCCATCTTTTCCATTTGAATTTGGTTGGCAACCAACTAAACTACTTAATACTAATATACTAGACAGTGCAATTAAAAACTTTTTCTTAAATTTTGCAAATTTCACTATAATTCTCCCCCTTTTTGTATTTTTCAAATTATTTTTTAATTATTCTTTAATTATTCTTTAACAGAATATCATGTAGAAAAATTTCATTCAAATAAAAAATACTTATAGACTCTAATTAATCTATAAGCATTTTTTATTTGAATTTATTTTATTATCTTTTTACATCTAATGAATATTTAACTATTAAATTCAATAACTCTGCAAAGGATATTCCTACTGCATTTGCACTTTTAGGAAATAAACTATTTTTCGTCATACCTGGCAATGTATTTAATTCTAATACATACGGAACTCCATCTTTAATTATCATATCTACCCTTACATATACTTCACATTTTAATTCTTTCCAACAAGCTAATGCCATTTCCTCTACTTTTTTATGAAGCTTTTCTTCTAACTGTACAACAACTTCATCTGATCCCCCATCTGCATATTTTGCTGTGTAATCAAAAAACTCTGCATGAGGTCTTATAGCTAATACTGGTAACATTTTACCATTTAATATACAACAAGTTATTTCTTCACCTTTTGTATAATTTTCTATCATAACTTCTTTATCATATTTTAATGCAAGTTCAACGGCTTCTTTTATACCCTCTTTGCTTTTTACTAAGTTTGTAGCTACGCTGGAACCACCGCTATTAGGTTTTACAAACACTGGATAACCTATTTTTTCTATAGCTTTATAATCTATATCTTCTGAACTTGTTACATTTATCCAATCTGCTGTATTTATATTAGCAAATTTTAAAATTTTCTTAGTCATATCCTTATCCATACATATAGCACTTGTCAAAGGTCCACATCCTGAATATGGTATATCCAAAGTTTGAAGTACTGATTGAACTGTTCCATCTTCTCCAAATTTACCATGTAATGCTAGAAAAGCAAAATCTATACCTTTAACTTTTTCCATAACATCTTCTTTTTTATCTACAATAATAGGAATAATCTCATGTTCTAAAAGCTCTAAATATTTTATAACTTCTCTACCAGAATTTAAAGAAACTTCCCTCTCTGTAGATATCCCACCCATTATAACTCCAATTTTCATAATTTATTCCTCCAATACTATTTATTAATGCTGCTAAAATTAACTTCGAAGTAACTATTATTTATATTTACTATCTTTCTATTTGTAATTAAATCAAATATTTTAATTATTTTTATAGAATATATAATAACATTTCTGGTGAATTAGTACTAAAACAAACACACACTATCTAATTTTTATAGAATATGCAATAACATTTCCATATAATATTATTACTATTTTACTTATCCTCTTATTTTATTTTATACATTTTTTAAATATAATAAAGTACCACATAACTGTTTTTTTATTTTATAGGTGGTATACAAATAAAATATTGAAAATTAAATATATTAAGTATAAAATGAAACTATAAAACAAAATATATTTATGTTCTAGGGGTGCCTCTTTTGGCTGAGAAGATAAAATATCTAACCCTAATAACCTGATCCAGGTAATACTGGCGTAGGAAAGCAACATATAAAATAATAAATTTTTATAAAATTTATTTAAAAGATGTATTGCTTTTCAATACATCTTTTTTATTTATTACATAGGAGGTTTTTTATTATGAAAAAAGTTTTGACTATAGCTGGTTCTGATAGCTCGGGAGGAGCTGGCATTCAAGCAGACATAAAAACTATGAGTTCTTTAGGTGTATATGCTATGAGCATAATAACTGCCATAACAGCTCAAAATTCTGTAGGTGTGCAAGATGTTCATGAGATTCCAAAAAATATGATTGAATCTCAAATCAAATCTATATTCGATGATATAAATGTAGATGCTATAAAAATAGGCATGCTTTCTAATTCTGAAACTATAAAATCTATAAAAATGTACTTAGAAAAATATAAAGCTAAAAACATAGTTTTAGACCCTGTTATGATTTCTAAAAGTGGTTATTTTCTTCTTAAACCAGAGGCTGTAGATGAACTTAAAAATTTAATTTCTATATCTTATATTGTAACTCCCAATATACCAGAAGCTGAAATTTTGAGTGGTATAAAAATCAATTCAGAAGATAGTATGAAAAAAGCTGCTACTATAATTCAATCCCTTGGTGTGAAAAACGTTTTAGTTAAAGGTGGACATAAATCTGATGATGCAAATGATATACTTCTTTTTAAAAATAAATTTATAACAATACCTGGTAGTAGAATAAAAACTAAAAATACTCATGGCACTGGTTGTACACTTTCATCTGCTATAGCTTCTTATTTAGCTAAAGGATTCAATATCGAAGACTCAGTATCCCTATCTAAAAAATATATTACAAAAGCAATAGAAAATTCTTTCTCTATTGGCAAAGGAGTTGGTCCTGTTGGCCATTTTATAGATCTATATAAAAAAGCAAATGTAGATTTTTAAGAAATTATATATACAAGTTATATATATAATCATATTTTTATTAACAAAATTTTCATTAAATGGTTAAAAAATATATAAAAGTGGACAACATTCATTGTACTGAAATATACCTACCAAAAATAGATAGTAACTTTATTTAAAAACAAAATTTTATAAAAGCACTATTAGTAAAACATACCTAAACTTTTTTAATTACACTTTATACAATTTAAATATAGGGAGAGATTTATATGATAAATAAAAATGTTATACAAAAAATGAGAGAAAAAACTCCACTTATTCACTGCATAACCAATTATGTTACTATAAATGATTGTGCTAATATACTTCTTGCTTTTGGCGCTTCCCCTGTTATGTGCGAAGCATATGATGAAGTTTATGACTTTGCTCTTCTATCCTCAGCTTTATATATAAATTTAGGAACACTAACTAAAGAACAAGAAACCGCAGCAATCCTTGCTTCTACTTCTGCCAAAAATCATAATATACCTGTAGTTATAGATCCTGTAGGATGTCCTGCTATGAAAAGAAAAGTTGAAGTTATAAATAGAATTGCTGAAGTAGGCAAAATAGATATAATTAAAGGAAATATAGGTGAAATTAAATTTTTAGCAGGTATGAATTCTGAAACTAGAGGTGTAGATTCTTTAGATGACGGTAAAAATGCTTTAGAAGCTTGCATCCACTTAGCTCAAAAATATAATTGTATTGCAGCTGCTACTGGTAAAGTAGATTTTGTATCTGATGGTAAAAGAAATTCCATAATAAAAAATGGTACAAAGATGTTAACTAAAATAACTGGAACTGGTTGTATGTTAGGTGCTTTATGTGCAGCTACTTGTGCAAATTTTGAAGATAAATTAATATCTACTACATCTGCTATATTAGCTATGAATATTGCTGGAGAAAAAGCTTATGAAAAAACTCAATTACCAGGTAGCTTTAAAACTGCTTTAATAGATAGTATATACACCTTATCTGATGAAAAAATATGGGAAAGAGGTAATGTTGAATGGAAATAGATTATAAGCTTTATTTAATTACAGACAGAAGATTTTTAAAGGGTCGTAGATTAAAAAAAGTTGTAGAAGATGCTATTTTAGGTGGTGTATCTATAGTGCAAGTTAGAGAAAAAGATGTATCTACTAGGGAATTTTTTAAAGTAGCAAAAGAAGTAAAGGAAGTAACTGATTATTACAAAATCCCTATAATTATAAATGATAGATTAGATATTGCCCAAGCTATAAATGCCGATGGAGTTCATCTAGGTCAAAAGGATATGTTTCTTAATATAGCTAGAAAAATTCTAGGTAAAGATAAAATAATAGGCATATCTGTAGGAAATGTTAAAGAAGCTTTAGAGGCTGAAAATAACGGTGCAGATTATTTAGGAATAGGAACCATATTTCCTACAGGCAGTAAAAAAGATGTAGATGCAATTATTGGACTTGATGGGCTATCACAAATAAAAAACAGTATATCCATCCCTTCTGTGGCTATTGGCGGAATAAATAAAACTAATTTTAAAAATGTTTTAAAAACTGGTGTAGAAGGAATTTCTGTAATTTCAGCTATATTGGATGAAGACAATATAAAACTTGCTGCCAATAACCTTTTAATAGATAAATAAAATTATTTATTATATATTAAATTTATCATATTTTACCTAAATTAAACATTATAATTAAAATAATATAGTAATAAACTTTTCATATAAATACTACTGTAGGTAATATAAATGCTATTATTAAAATAATATTATTAATTGCTATATTCTAAAATATTTTAAGAATATAAGTGGATTTAATTTTAATACAGCAAAGATAAAAAATTAGTACATTTTTATCTTAGTAATATTAAAATTAAATCTATTATTTTTTTCATACTAATTCTTCTTTAATATATGAATTTAAATTTATATAACAATTTAAAATTCATAGCTAGTATTTATTTAATTTAGTAGACTTATGTTTATTATATATATTAGAATATACTTAAAATAAACTTTTATTGGGGGAATTTTTTTGGATACTTTTGTTGCTAGACAGCCTATTTTTGATATAAATGAAGATGTGGTAGCCTATGAATTATTATTTAGAAACAATAATGAACACAATAAATTTAATAATATAGATGGAGATGTAGCAACCTCCAAAGTAATAATTAATAGTTTTTTATTAATAGGTATAAATAACTTAACTAATGGAAAAAAAGCTTTTATAAATTTTACAGAAAATCTTATTTTAAACGATATAGCCTCACTTCTCCCAAAAGAATATGTAACAATAGAAATTTTAGAAAGTGTAACACCCTCTAAAGACATAATACGCTCTTGTAAAAATTTAAAACAAGCAGGATACACTATTGCACTAGATGATTTTGTTTTGCTAGATAATTTAGATGAATTAATAAAATTAGCTGATATTATAAAAATAGACTTTACAATTACTAAAGGCAATAAAAGAAAAGAAGTTATGGATAAAATACTTAAGATAAATAGCAAGATAAAATTTCTAGCAGAAAAAATTGAAACTAGAGAAGATTTTACTATAGCTGCTTCCATGGGATATTCTTTATTTCAAGGTTATTTTTTCAGTAAACCTACTATATTTAACGGAAAAGATATTTTTACCCATAATAATAAAATTTTAAAAGAAATAAATAAAAAATAAATTTTAAAAACTATACTCATTAAAAATATATAATAAAACAAACTGTCTTTCTAAAACTTAAATATTAAACTATACCCTATAAGATATGAACAATAATCTATAATATCTTACATGGTATAGTTTTTTTATATTTGTATATTTTATTATTTTACATAAATTAATATCAACCCTATTTTTCAAATCTAATAATCAAATTAATAATTATTTTTTAGTAGCCTCTAATATCCTTGAAGCAGGATAAGTATCTAAAAAATATTTTGAAGATATACTTGCCTTTAATCCTTTATCTAATAATATTTTTTCATATTCATCAACGTACATAGAATCTGAAATTATTAATTTCCCACCTGGCTTTAAAACTCTAATCATTTCTTCTATAGCCATTTTTCTTTCCTGTGCAGATTCTATATTGTGAATACATTGTTTACTCAAAATAACATCAAAGCTCTCATCTTTAAAAGATAATGCTGAAGCATTTTGAGTTTTTACTTTAACTTTATCTGATACACCTTCTAATTCTATATTTTGATTCACATAATACTTAGTTTTATCCATTATATCTTCAGTGTTCCATATATCTATACCAGTTACTTTTCCTGATCCATTCTTTAATTTTTTTGCTACTGCTATAGCTAAAATGCCTTTTCCAACACCTACATCTAATACATTTTCATTACCTGTCCATTTAACTTTAGAAATTATTCTATTTATATGCTTAAATCTTCCTACAAATATAAAATTTATTATCCTTATACCATTAAATATAAATAATATAGATATAAATAATATAAAATAAGCTACATAACTATTTATTTCTTTATGCTTAATACTAAACATAAAAGTTATAAGCCCAAGAACTCCTACGGAAAAAAACTTAATAACACTAAAGTAATTATTTGGACCATAATATGGCTTTGTATATTTCTTCATATTATATAACACTCCCTTCTTAACGTTCTCCCATTGATAATTGTAGATTTTATCATTAATAAAAAAAATTTTCAAGAAAAAATTTTAAAAACCTATTTCTATTATAAATATTATATATATGAAAAATCATGAATTATGTTACACTTTTTAATTTTATCACTTTACAAATTCATCACACTAAAGTATAATATAATAAAACAAAACAAGGGGGATTTTTATATGAAGAAAAAAAATATATTATTTTCACTCTTAATAATGGGATTAATTTTTATATTAACAGGTTGTGGTAACAAATCAAAAGAAGATACTTCTCTCAAAAATATAAAAGATAAGGGGGAATTCGTTGTAGGTTTGGATGATAGTTTCCCTCCTATGGGATTTAAAAATAATAAAGGTGAAATAGTTGGATTCGATATTGATTTAGCAAAAGAAGTTGCTAAAAAAATGGGAGTTAAAGTGGTATTTAAGCCAGTTCAATGGGATGGTGTAGTTCTTAGTTTAAATAATAAAGATATCGATGTTATTTGGAACGGACTTACAATAACTGAAAAAAGAAAAGAACAAATAAATTTCTCAAAACCTTATGTTGAAAACAAACAAATAATAGTTGTTAATAACGAATCTAATATAAAATCAAAAAAAGATCTAAATAAAAAAACTGTAGCTATACAATTAGGTAGCAGTAGTGAAGTTGCTTTAGATTCAGATAAAAACTTTGTAAAATCATTAAAAGAATTAAAAAAATACTCAAATAATACTGAAGCCCTTATGGATTTACAAGCTAAAAGAGTTGATGCTGTTGTAGTAGATGAAGTAGTAGGTAGATATTATATTAATAAAAAACCTAATATATTTAAAGTATTAGCTGAAAACTTCGGAGGAGAATCTTATGGAATAGGTTTTAGAAAAACTGATGATGCCTTTAGAAAAGCAGTAGATAAAGCTCTAGATGAAGTCATAAAAGATGGAACCGCAGATAAAATATCTGAAAAATGGTTTGGTAAAGGAATCTTTAAAAAATAGGATGTGATAAATGTGTCTAACTTTTCGGATATAACTATATTTATATTAAAAGGTAGTATTATTTCCTTTAAATTATTCATAATAACAATAATATTTTCTATCCCATTGGGTATTCTGGTAGCCATGGGTAAAAACTCTAAAATTAAACTTTTAAAAATTATACTGAGCATTTATACATGGATATTTCGAGGAACTCCTTTGATGCTGCAATTATTCTTTGCTTATTTTGGTCTTCCTGTAATAGGAATAAGATTAGAACCACTAACCGCAGCATATTTAACCTTTATAATTAATTATGGTGCATATTTAGCAGAAACCTTTAGAGCTGGTATAGAATCCATTGACAAAGGTCAAATAGAAGCAGCTAAAGTATTAGGCTTTACTTACAATCAAACTATGTTTAAAATAATTATACCGCAAGCTATAAGAAATGTTATCCCACCAATATGTAACGAAAGTATAAATTTAATTAAAGATTCTGCATTAGTAGCTGCTATAGGAATAGGGGATATGCTAAGAGCTGCAAAAGAAGTAGTTACTAGAGATTTTACTATAACACCTTTTTTTATAGCTGCAGCTATATATTTATTAATAACAGCATTTTTAGTACTTATATTTAGGATTTTAGAAAAAAAATATGCATACTAAGATAATTAACAACTTTGAAAGTTTGAAAATTAAAACAAGAAATACTTTTAATCAATAGATAGATATAAAAATAAAGAATACTAATTATTTTTCTAAATATCTATTTTATCTAAAAGTATTTCTTGTTTAATACTTTTAAAGCTATTCTATTCCCACATTAAACCATCCCAATAATCTACACGCCACTGTCCATCTTCATATAGCAATTTAGCTTTATAGTTAGTTGTGCAGCCATCTGTCAAATGTCTAACTGACAAAACTAAATCCATCTCATTATTAGAAATTGATTTGCTTTTAATTTTACCATTTATTATATCCGGAGAATAAATTCCTAGTTGACCAAACTTTTTACAATATGCTCCATCTATTTCCTTTACTTCAAGCTCATTCAAAATCTTCTTTATAGCAGATTTTGTATAACATTTATTTAAATGATTAAAAATTTTTTCAGGACTATTAAATCTATCTTCAAATTTTTGATATACATTATCTCCAATATATATTAGAGGGGTTTTATTAAATTCTACCACTGGATATGCTAACTTATCAGCATTATTTATAAGAGTTAATACTTCTTTATCATTTAGATATTTAATGCCATTTGTAATACTATTAGCTGATACATCTGAAACTACTGCAGTACCGCCTAAAACTATTACATTATTGTACTTATCATATTGAGATTTTACTGAAGACATTATTGAAGAATCTACAGAATCCTTTCTTACTAAAACTAACGGAGATTTACTCGCTGCTGCTAACACACTACCAGATAATGCATCCGAATAACCTTCACCTGATGATACATAAACTTTGTCATAATCAAATTTATCAGCAAAATGGTTCAATATAGCTGAATTTGTGTCATATCTATTTTCCCCTGCAAGTCTTATAGTATTTTTTAACTGTGATGCAATCTTATCACTTACTACAGCATTTCCACCGACTATATAGCTTTCTGTAAGTTTTTTGCTTGATAAAAAATCTTTAGTTATTTGGGGTAAGTCCTCTTTATCAGTAAGTAGTATTGGCATACCCTTCTGTGCTGCAATTGGAGCCATAGATAGTACATCTGCATAACCATAACCATTAGCTACAACTACCCCACTTACATTTTTCAAATTTTTAGCTACTTCTATAGATGTTTCAAATCTATCATTTCCATATATTCTATTAGTTTCGATACCCATATTCTCTATTTGAGATTTTACATTATTAGATACAACTCCCGTTCCACCAATAATAAATACTTTTTTTACTTTTAGTCTTGATAATTGTTTTTTGCTCTCTATATTTAAGTTATCTTTATTAGTTAAAAGTATAGGTGCTTTCTTTTCCTCTGCTAAAGGAGCAGCACATAATGCATCAGCAAAATCTTCTCCACTAGCTATTACTGCATATTCTGATGATGTCCAACCTGCATCTACAATTTTAGAATTAGTTTCATACCTATCTTTTCCCCATAACCTATCTTGTAGGTTTGCTGCACTTACACTATTTGGAACAAAAAATATCACACAAGATACTGCTACAACAGAAATAATACTTAATAATCTTTTTCTCATATTTACCTCCTCCATTTTAATCACTATTATAATTATGTCCAATTAAAAAATTTAATTACATAATATCCCAATATAATTATATGAATAAACATTAATAAGTGACTCTACTATAAAAAAATACACAACAAATTTTATAAAAATAAATTTATGTATAATTACTATGTTTCAAAATATTATTAAATCTTAAAAAGACTTTCAGATTTTACATCTAAAAGTCTTTTATTCCGTATTATATTAAATTTATAACCAAGATAATAATTCTATTATTACTGGAATTAAATCTTTTTTTATCTTCTTAATATCAGTTTCTGGACCAGTAACTTCTAATGCTTTTAAATTATCTATTAATTTTTTAATTACACCTTTTTTCTCATCATCTTCATCAAATTTATTCTCTAATTTTTTAAGCTTATTTAATACTTCATCATTTTCATTATTGCTGTACTTTTGTGAATGATTCATGGTTTTCCTCCTAAATTTTTTTATTCCATTTTTCTTTCTCTTTTTGCTGCCAAAAATAAACAACCCTTCTTTTATTAACTTTTTACTGATAATAATACCTGGTATAATGCAAATAAAAAGATAAAAAACTGCTATTTTATAAAATTCTTCTTCTTTTATTAATAACAAAATAACTTCACCAACAATATATACCCAAAAACAAATATTAAAACTATGTGTACGATACTTATTTTGCAATTCTTTTATACATTGATCTTCTGCAGAAAAAATAGGAATATAATTAAATATAGATATAAAACTTTTATAATACGTTCATCTTTTAACTTTCTATACATAAATAATTACTTATTGAATAATTTACCAATATTATATACCATATATTACAAAAAGTAAATTATATAGATTATGATGCAATTTATATATTACATATTATTGATATTATAATATATTATTTTTGGTTTAAAATTCCTAATTCCATTCTATATGCAAAATACTCAAATAATTGGTTTAATAGTAATAATAGTATTCTTTATCACATTAAAACAATCATTCTCAGTATATTATTATATTGAACCATCAATAATAGTATTTATATCTATTTAATCAAATTATTTCTTTTTTATTTTATTATTTCAAATATTTTAAATCACAATTTCCTTATATTGTATTTTTATTGTATAATCTATATAAAGATTGTTTAGATTATATTAAATTAGATTTAATTAAAAATTAATTTCATTTAATTTATATGTATTGTTATAATTAAATTAATCTATGCTAAGTAAAAATTAAGGGGGTTTCTGTAATTGAAGTGTAATGCTGTGTTAGATAGTGGTGGCATTAGAGGTATTGGTACAATTGGCGCTTTAAATTATATGGAAAGCAAAGGTTTTACCTGGAATAATATTGCTGGAACTTCTGTTGGAGCTTTGATAGGAGCATTATTAGTTTCTGGATATACTGCAAAAGATTTAAAACACATAACTGTAAATATGGATTTTATGGAACTTCTTAATAAAGAAGGTATTCAAAAATCCACATTTGTTGGCAGAGCAATAAATTTTTTTAAATTTAATGGTGTTTATTCAGGAGATTTTATAGAAAAATGGATTGATGATATGCTTAAAGTTAAAGGAATAAATACTTTTAATGATCTTATGAATAATGGAACTTGTAAACTAAAAATAATAGCTTCAGATATTACTGAAAAAAGAATGATTACATTCCCTGATGATCTTTATTCTTATGGATTTAGCTTAAGTAATTTTAGAGTTTCCAAAGCCATTAGAATGAGTATAAGTATACCTTTTTTCTTTAAACCTGTAGAATTTATTCATGGTGATGGTTTAAGTTATATAGTAGATGGTGGAGTTTGTTGTAATTATCCAATTTCTATATTTGATAGCCTAAATAATAAAGAAAATATTCCTACAATAGGCTTTAAATTTGATAATATTGAGATAAGCAATACTAAACAGGGTAAAAGTGATCCATTATCCTTTTTATTTGATATTGCTGATACCATGAATAAAAAAAATTCAAAAGAATGGATGACCAATAAAAATATAGATAGAACTATACTAATTCCCACCCTAGGAATTAGCTCTACAGATTTTGATTTATCTAAAGAAAAAACTTTAAAACTATATAAATCTGGATATAGAGCTGCAGAAAAATTTCTTAAAACTTGGAACTTTGAAAAATATAAAAATAAATATAATAAAAAAGATACTGCTTAGATATATAATTTAACTTTAAAGGCTGCTTACAAAATATATTTGTAAACAGCCTAAAAATAACTTCATAATAATTTTTTAATATAAAATTATATAGATGTATTTTTTATAAATTCACTAAAATATTACCATCTTTCTGCATATAATTCAGCAATTTTAACTACAAGTTGCACTGCCTTTTCTATTGATGGTACTGGGATAAACTCAAATCTTCCATGGAAATTATGTCCACCTGCAAATAAATTTGGAGTTGGTAATCCCATGAAGGATAGTCTTGAACCGTCTGTACCCCCTCTTATAGGAACTAATTTTGGTTCAATATCAATAGCTTTCATAGCATCATAAGCTACATCCACTACATATTTTACTTCATCTATTTTTTCTTTCATATTATAATATTGGTCTTCTACTTCTACACATACTATTTCTTTATTATATTCTTCGTTTAACTTTCTACCAACTTCTTTTATTTGCTCTTTTCTTTCCTCAAATTTTTTTCTATCAAAATCTCTTATAATATAATCTAATTCTGCTTTTTCTACCTCACCCTTTACAGATAATAAATGGAAAAATCCTTCATATCCGTCTGTTTTTTCTGGGACTTCATTTTCTGGAAGCATACTTATAAATTTATTAGCTACTAGTGCCGCATTTGTCATTTTATTTTTTGCAGAACCTGGATGAACATTTCTTCCTTCTATTGTAACTTTAGCCTTTGCAGCATTAAATGTTTCACATTCTAATTCTCCTATGCCACCACCATCTAAAGTATATGCTAAATCTGCGCCAAATTTTTTAACATCAAAATAATCTGCTCCCTTTCCTACTTCTTCATCTGGAGTAAATCCAACTTTTATAGTTCCATGTTTTATTTCCGGATGATTTATTAAATATTCCATAGCCGTAACTATTTCTGCTATTCCCGCTTTATCATCTGCTCCTAAAAGAGTATTCCCATCTGTTACAACTATATCTTGTCCTTTATATTCTAATATTTCTGGGAATTCATCAACTTTTAATACTATGTTTTTTTCTTTGTTTAAAATTATATCTTGTCCATCATATTTTTCTACAATTCTAGGATTAATATTAGTTCCTGATAAATCTGGGCTTGTATCCATGTGTGCTATAAAACCAACAGTTGGAACTTTTTTATCTATGTTTGATTCTAAGGTGCCCATAACATATGCATTTTCGTCTACAGATACATCTTTAAGTCCTATAGCTTTCAATTCTTCACCTAATTTTTTTGCAAACTCCAATTGAGTTTTAGTAGTTGGCACAGTTTCAGATTCTTCTGATGATTGGGTATCTATTTTTATATACCCTAAAAATCTTTCTAATTCATCTTTCATTTATAATCCCCCTCTAATATAAATTTGGTTTTATTTTTAATTTTTGTAATTGTTTACTTATATTTTACATTATACTATTTTTCTATGCAAACATCTCCCATTATTACAGCTTTAATATTTCCACTGCTATCTTTTAATGGCATAGCTATAGCTATACAATAGTTATAACTAACACTAGATATATATGGTTTGCTTGCATATTTTTCTCCTAAAATAGCTTTTTTAAAATAAGGCCTGTGAGAAAAATTATCATTTCCTTCGGTTATAGGTACATTAGCTGATTTCATTATCCCCTCTTTATCTATTATCCCTATATATTCAAATTGATTATTTTCCTCTACATACTTTTTACAAACATTAGAATAAGCATCTAAACTTAAATTATTTGAACTTATTTCTCTAATTACGCTCTCTAATATATTAAATCCCTCATTAACTAATTCCTTTTGTTCATTCTGTATAGTTATATTTGTTACAAAAGCTTTTAATTCACTATCTATTTTATCTGTGCATCTATTCATTTCGTTTATTAATTGAGTTATTTCATTTATTGACGCAGACTGTTCTTCTACTGCTGCAGAAATCTCCTCTGTCATAGAAGCACTTTGCTGAGCTCCTGAAGCTATAGTTTCCATCATTTGATCTACCTCTTTAGATATTGTAGTATTCATATCTGATAGATCATATATTTGTTCTACTGAATTATATGTTTCATCTGTTGAAGATATTATTTCATCAAATGATTTTTTAGACTCATCTGCATAAACTATGTCCTCTTCTACTTCTCTACTTTGTTTTTCTGCTTCTTCTGTTATACTAACTATCTGAGAGGTAATTTTTTCTATTAATTTCCTTATTTCTCCAGCAGACTCTGAAGATTGCTCCGCTAGCTTTCTTACCTCATCTGCAACTACAGAAAAACCTTTACCATGTTCCCCAGCTCTAGCAGCTTCAATAGCTGCATTTAACGCAAGTAGATTAGTTCTCTCACTTATTTCTGTTACTACATCCGTTATTTTACTTATTTCTTCAGCTTCTTTTTCTAATCTTCTTACACTATTAGCTAATTTTTTACTAACATCGCCTGTTGATTTTATTTTGTATACCATAGTTTCAAATGTCTTTTGATTTTCTTTTATTATTTTAACCATTTCTTCAGCTATATTTTTAGTATTCTGGGCTTTTTCTGCTATTGCAGCTGAATTTTCTGCCATTTCACTTGTATTATCTCTTGTAAATGTTGTTGAATCCGCTTGAACCGTTGCTGTTTCTGCTACAGAAACTACAGAGGATGCTATATTTTCTGTAGCCTGGTTGCTATCTAATGCATTTTCACGTAATGTTTTTGATATACTCCTATTTTTCTGTGATATTTGCATTAAATCTGATAATATTTTTTTAGTATTTCTAACTATAGCATTTACACTTACTCCAATAGGTGCTAAAGCTCCTTTTTCTGGAACTCTAGTTGCAAATTCTCCTTTAGATACTCTATATATTATTTCTGCTACCTCTTCTATAGCCCTATAAGCTCTAGTTATAAAAACTCTAACTACTATATAAGAAACTGCTAAAATAAGTATGAACATTATAGCCATAAATTTTGAGTAAGAGCTACTAAATCTTGATATTAAATTAGAGTCATTACTTACTAAACCTTTCAAAATATATCTAGTTCCAATAAAAAAAGTGGCACATAATATAAGTATTAATGTATTAAACAAAATAGCTATTTGTCTTATAAGCTTATTTTTCAAGCCACCCACCAACCTTCCTTAAAATTATAAAAATTTAAATTTTGCACAATATATATAATTTTCTACAATATTATTTTTTTCCCTTCTTAATTTATCATTTTCCCAATATATAGATATATTAATAAATACTAAAAAACTAATCCATTTTTACATAATTGTCTATGGAAAATAAATATAAGTATTTTTCTTTTACAGTCTTTCCTGTTATTTTATTTAAAGCTTTCTCATAATATTGAATCTGCATTTTATATTTATTTTTTATTTCTTCTATATCAGTCACATAATCTGTTTTATAATCTAGTAATACTAAACCATCATCTTCTTCAAAACAACAGTCTATTACACCTTGAATTATTAGTTTTTCATCTTTATATATTTCTTTATCCAAATCTTTATATATTTCTAATGCAGGTATTTCAATAAAAAAAGGCATTTCTCTATTTATATTATTAGAATTAATCATCCTCTGCCCCAGTTCGCTTTTGCAAAATTTTAATATCTTATATGGATTTATAACCTTGGACTGCTCATAAGTTATAAATTCCTTTTCTATTAATCTATTTATTTGATCTTTTATAATATCTTCATTTTTTACTGATTTTAAATCTAAATGCTGCATAAATAAATGTATAATACTCCCTCTTTCTGTAGAAGATATTTTCTTTTTCTCCTCCATAAATGTAGGCTTTCTAAGCTCTACTTTCTTAAATAATTCTTCTGTATTTTCTTTATCATCTAATATAAATTCTTTTTTTACATCTGAAACTGATAACTTTGCTGGTATATTGGAAGCATTATCATATTTGTATTTAAATGAAAGTCTTATATATATCTCTTCTTTATAATTACTTTCTTCTAGCTTCATTAGTGTTTCCTTTATTTTTTCACTAATTTCTACTTCATCCTCTTCAACTTTTTCCTTCAACAGTTCTTTTTTATTATATAGTTCTATTTTCCACTTTGACTTATCATCCACTATATTTGAAAGTTCTGACATCATATTTATCTCTTTTCTAAAACTTATAGCATCCTTATGTTTTATAACAGCTGGCCCTATCCAATCTAAATAAGTTTTCCCATTCATAACAGCATATTCTGGAACTTTATTTTTATCCTCTGATAAATTCAACCAACTCTCCACAGTTTTATCAATATTATTTACTAATCCTGTTATTATAAGCTTTTCCCTTGCCCTTGTTAAAGCTACATATAATATTCTCATTTCCTCTGATAAAGTTTCTAACCTTATTTTATTTTTTATAATGTTTTTGACTAAAGATGGATAAGCTATTCTTCTTTCTATATCTACATAATCTGGACCATATCCTAAATCTCTATGAAACAATATATTTTTATTAAGATCTGTCATATTAAAATTCTTACCAGTTCCACTTAATATAACTACTGGAAACTCTAGCCCTTTACTTTTATGAATACTCATTATTCTCACTACATTTTCATTTTCTCCAAGTATTTTCGCACTTCCCATATCTCCACTGCTGAATTTTAATTTATTTATAAAGTTTATAAAATTAAATAATCCTTTATAACTAGTATTTTCATATTGCTTTGCCCTTTGAAAAAGTATTCTTAAATTTGCCTGCCTTTGTTCTCCTGCTGGAAGAGCTCCTACATATCCATAGTAACCTGTTTCTACATATAAAAACCATATAAATTCATCTATATTTACATGGATAGATTTTTTTCTCCATAAATTTAACTTATCTATAAAACTACATATTTTATTTTTTACTTCTTCTTTCATATCCTTTACTATTTTATTTACCTTATCTTCATTTTCTATATAAAAGCTATAATAGGAATCTAAACTTTCATTTTTATATAATCTATATATTATTTCCATACATTCATAAAAAGCTATATTTTTATTTACCATTCTTATATCAATAAGGTCATCATCTGTAAAGGAAGCTATAGGTGATCTTAATACTGAAAGTAATGGTATGTCTTGAAGAGGATTATCTATTATTTGTAGTAAAGATATAATAGTTTTTATTTCTGTTGTATCAAAATATCCTGAATTTATGTCTGCAAAAACTGGTATTCCTTCCTTTGCAAACTCTTCTACAAATACTGGTGCCCAATTAGATGTAGCTCTCATAAGTATTACTATATCTCTATATTGAATTCTTCTGTATTCACCTAATTTTTTATCAAATACCTTTAGTCCACCCTCTAACTCATTTCCTATTAACTCTTGTATTTTTTTAGCTACTAATCTTCCTTCTATTTGTATGTTATCTAAAGCTTCTTCTTCATCAATATTATATTCCTTTAATGCTTCTTGACTTATTTCATATTTTTTATCCATTAAACATAATTCTATAGGTTCACCTTTTACTTCTTCTCCATAGCTAGCTCCAATGCTTAAAGCCTCCTTTTCTGTGTAATCTAATTCCCCTATAGTTTTAGACATTATTTGCTTAAATAAATAATTAACTCCATTGATTACTTCTTCTCTACTTCTAAAATTCTTAAATAACTTTATTTTTCTGTGTTTTGAGCCCTGTTTTTCATTATAATTATTATACTTTTCTAAAAATATTTCAGGTTTTGCCTGTCTAAATCTATAAATACTTTGTTTTACATCTCCAACCATAAACCTATTAGGAATATCTAATCCTCTCTGAGGTTCTTCTAAATTTATTTTTTGTTCATTAAATATTAATTGACCATTATAAAAACTCCAGTAACCTTTTACTCTAGATACCATACTCATAATAACTTCCTGTACCAAATTACTATCTTGATATTCATCTATAAGTACTTCTTCAAATTTTCTTCTATAATCTAAAGCAATATTAGATGGAATTATATGACCTTCTTCATCTTTATCTGTTAATATAGCTAAACACAAATGTTCTATATCATTAAAATCAATTAAATCTCGTTCTCTTTTTTTAGCTTCATATTTTTTATCAAATAGTATTACTAAATTGGATAAAGCCTTCATTGAAGGATATAAAAACATAAATTCTCTCTTTATGAATTCATTTTCATAAGAATCTAATATGTTTTTGAGCTCTACTATCTTTTTCTTTACCTTATCCCTTAATTTTTTAACCCTTTCCTTAGCCTCTTTATCCGCATCTTTGTTTCTTTTTGCTGGTAACTTAGGAAAATCATAATTTATTATTTCATTTCTAAAATCTTTAAAATTCGATTTTTTAAGTAAACTATTTATAAAATTTAAATCCATCTTAAAAGGCTCATAATAATAGTCTATGCCTTGTGAATTTAATATTATATCTATAGATTGATGCAACATATTTTTAAATCCATGCAATAATATCTTCATATCTTCCATAATCATATCTGCCCATGATGTTTCTTCAAAATTAAAGTTTTCTCCCACATTAAATTCTTCCGCCATATTTAAAAGCCAATTTTTATAAAATGGAGCACTTTTAGCAAATCTATGTAATTCTAAAACTAATTCTTGTAATCTAGTATCTTTTCTGCTAGCATAACTTTCTACTAAATTAATAAAATCTTCATTTTCAAATTCATACAATTCATCAAAAAGCTCATCTATGGCCTCTTGTTTCATAAGTATTCCTTCTGTTTCATCACATATTCTAAAATTAGGATCTATTTCTATAGTATGAAAATTGTTTTTTATAACTTGAAGACAAAAGGAATGAATAGTCATTATATTTGCTTTATTTAATAAGGTAAATTGTTTTCTTAATATCTTTGATTCTGGATTTTCATCTAATGCTTTAGAAATAGCATCTCCTATCCTCTCTCTCATTTCTGCTGCCGCCGCATTAGTAAAAGTAACTATCAATAATTTATCTATATCTATAGGTTCTTCCTTATCTAATATTTTTTGAATTATTCTTTCAACTAAAACAGCAGTCTTACCAGCTCCTGCCCCTGCTGCTACAAGCAAGTTACAATCTTTAGTAAAAATGGCCTGCCTTTGTTCATCTGTCCAATTAGTACTACTCATTTTTTCACCTCATTTTAAATACTACTCTATAACTACATATATATTATAACCCTTATTTTGAAAATAGAGTACCAAATTCAGATTACAGAGTAAAGAGTACAAAGTACAGGGGGCAGATTGGGAAACAAAAAAATCAATATTATATAATTATGATGTTACACATAGCGAGGATTTCTAAATCAATAATAAAACAATGACTGTCACATTAAAGAATTTATTCTTAATGCGGCAGTCACTTTGAAAATAAAGATTAAAACTTAACTTTTTATTTATATTCATTTATAATTAATCTAAACATATAATTCGATCACATTTTTGTGCAACTTCAATATCATGTGTAACTATTATAACTGTTTTTCCTTGTTTATTAATCTACTTCAAATGAAATAATACTAAATCTCTATTTTTAGCATCTAATGATCCTGTAGGTTCATCAGCTAAAATTATCTTACTAGGCTTGAGAATTAATCTTGCTATAGCTACCCTTTGTTGTTCTCCTCCACTTAATTCATAAATTTTCCTGTTTTCGTAATTTTCTAAATTCATATGTTTTAATGCTTGTTTTATAAGCTCCTTTTTTCACTTTTGCTTTTTTAAACATATTTTAATGCTAACTGCAAATTATATGAAGCTGTTTCTTCATCTATCAACGCAAAATTTTGAAATAAATATCCTATACTTTCTCTTAAAATTTTATTCGCTTTTGATGAATTAACTTTTATATTTTCATTACCATCTAAAATAAATTTTCCTGAATCAATGTCTTCTAATAATCCTATTATATTCAAAATAGTAGATTTTCCACTACCATTTAATCCAGTTATGGCAAGGAGTTCTCCTTCTTCTACATTTAAAGAGAATTTATTTAATATAATTTTATTTCCAAATTTCTTAGTTACATTTTTCATTTTTATAATTGACACAATTAAGACTCTCCTTTCATAACTTTAGTAAATTTCTTTTTAGTTACTAAATTTAAAAATATTATAGATAGTAAACATTCAAGAACAAATCCAGCTAAAGTTACACCTAATATAATACTTAAACTAGCCTTATTTAAAATAATAGATATAATTAATATTGCCATCAAACTAACAGTTATAATTTGCAAACATTCCTCGTAATTATGAAATGATTTATATCCATGAAAACTTCTTATATAAATAATTTTTTTGTATTGTTCAAAAAAATTTAATAAGCTTTGGATTACTATAATTACCAACATAATACTAATAATAATAAATCCTATCACCAAAAATTTAATCATACTTTTATATTTGTTATTGATTGATACAATTTCTTCATCGGCATAATTAATTCTAAGACTTGATGAATCTATTCCAATAAGGATATAATCCATCTTCAGTTCCAACTAATACAATAGAATCTTTTACGTAATTTCTCTATTTTGGATTAACATTTACATTATAAGAAAAGTATTCCTGATTGGATTTTATCCAAATAATCTCTAATTCTCCTACCTTATTATTTTTATCAGTATCTTTATCTTTCCATGATTGATAATATTGTTCTATTTCCTTTTCCTTATTTTTAAATTTATATGGAATTAGTAATATCCAATTTTTATTTTTTTCAGAAATGGAAATTCTTCTTTCTTTATAATCATATATAGGAAATTTCTTTAAATAGTTTGAATTTATAGTTCCAGGTAATTTATAAAATTCAACATTAGAATTCAAATCCTTACTTTCCGTTGTATACATAACAAACTCAGCAACAATAGCACCCTTAGCATTTAATTTTTTATACAATTTTTGTTACCTTTTTAAATATTTTTCAGTAGATGTAGTTTCTGAATCTAAATTCTCTAAATGTAATACAACATAATTACCAACATCTTCCCAATGCTTATAGTGTCCATTATATACTTATTTTAGTTTATTGTAATTCATGTTTTGAATGTTTAATAAAATAATTAATCCAACTTTAATTAAATTATTAAATATTAAAATTTCCTTAGTCTGCCTTCTATTTTTTAATATAGAAGACATTTTTATAGTTTGTATATAAACATATGGTATTGAAATAATAATCATAATTGCTATTGTAATAAAAAAATAATTTAATCCTAACTTCTTTAAAAACTTTAAATATGCACTATTATATTTATCAACTAAAAATATAATCATAAAAACTGTTGAAATTATCATAGAACTTATTTGAATAATCATAAATTTTAAAATAACTTCTTTCCAAATATCCAAATTTGAATAGCCAACAAGTTTTTTTATTCCTATTTTTTTATAAGAATTTAATATATCATATAACACCAATAAACTTAGTATAGAAAATAATATGTATATATATTTTAAATTTTTACTATTCACCTTATCTATAATTTCTGCTTTATTGTTTTCTATTTTACTAACACCATATATTCTAAATAATTCATTCATATGTTCTTAAATAGTTTTATTTCGAGGAAAATTCATTGTACAAAATCCTTTAAATTTCATACCATCAATTAACATATTATTTAATGTACGTACTTCAAATATAAAATCATCACTAATACTTTCAATAACACCTATTTGGTTTTTATCACCAGTATTTTCTGTAGATAAAAAATAATTTGTATTCATCATAGTTTTATCAAGCTTCCTACCATTAGACAAATTAATTTTATTCATATAATCATCATTCATAGTATATATTTTTATTATTTTTTCTTTTTTGCTTGACCTATCAATTCTTGTAAAAAATATTGATGACATAGTTCTATCAGTAGCTTTAGCTAACATTTTATATTGTTCTTTTCTTGGTAAACCGCTCATAATTGACGGTAATAAAACATCGTACTATTTTCTAAATTGTTCTCTATATTCTTCATATTAAAAATTTCATTTTTTTAAATTCATTATATAATATAAAGAATGAGAACATTGAAATAACTAAGATTAAAATCGAAATTATTTTTTTCAAATGTTCTCCTCCTCATAAATTTACATCATTTTTTAATACAGTAATTAGAAAATTTAATTCTTATCTATTGTATTAATTCGTTTTAATACTATACCATTTTATGTTTTTTATAATATATTTTTATTTTTATCCATATTATTCTATAAGACTTAATTTTTAATTATAGATATTCTCTAACTAATATTTTTACATTTTTGTTGTTATTCATATTATTTTTGTCATATATAAATATTAATTAAATCCCATTCAAACGCATGGGGTTTTTAAACAATTTCAATATAAGTTCTTAACGTGTGTAGAAACTTTTGATATTCCTATTAAAATACTGTTTTTGAACAATTTCAATGTAAGTTCTTAACCTACACTTTTTGCTATAAATAAATTTTATTTTATGCCATAATCTCAACTTCTTTAAATTTCTCAAGATCAATATAAAGTTCTTGTTTATATGGATTTCTCTTTGTTTTCTTTACTTTATATATCATATAAACAAATACAGCTATATTAACTGCAAGAGCTATTGCACTTATAATTGTGTAAATAGTAAGATTATAAGTTGATTTAACTACAAATATTCCTGTATCTTGAAACCTTGGGAAGGTTTGAGCAAACATACACCATATTGCTAATGTTTGTGCTCTATGTTGCAACCAAGCACCCTTTCCAACAGTGAATGCACAAAGTGTTGGAGCAAAAAGTAATGCAAAACCTGCATACCAAGAATGAGTAGGTATACAATTATAGGTATACACAAAATTCCACACATCATATGCAATAATCCAAAACCAAAGCATATCTGGCCATATCATATCCCTACTTTTATCATTCTTAGTTTCTTTTCTTATTTTTATGCCAAACCAGCCAGTTATTGTAATAATATTTAATATACCGGCAGCTGCATTCATGTAGTTCCAAGGCCCACCCATTACACCTACTATTTCTCCTTCAATAGGTCCTGAATTTGTCATCCAATATAAAGATCCTACTTCTATATCCCTTGCAACTGCTTCTAAAATATTAATAGCAAGAATTAATGGTGGAAAACATAAAGCTATTTTATTATCCGCTAATCTCCAAACAATTTTACCAGTAGTTTTATCCTTTTTCTCAATATGCCGAATAAACCAAAATCCAATGCACCCAGCTGTTGCAGAATAAACTTTTGCCAAGTGAAACCAATCTGTATAAGTAACATCCTTTAATACTGTAAACCAGCTAATTGTTAGAATAATAGGTAAAATAACAAAACTAAAAAATCCTATCCACTTTTTTCTTCTTGCAATCTCATTAAATAAAAACAATGATGAAAAAACAATGAACCATATCCCCCATGTAGTAAATATAGTTGCTCCTTCAGCATAGTTAAACTCAAACATTTTTCTCCCCCTTTATATTTTAAAATTTTTTAATTATTTAATAAGCTAATATTTCTTTAATCAAAAACTCTTTCCCACATAATAGATCCCCTTCTCTACTTTTACAATAAGGACATCCTTCTTTATTAGTCATAACATTATAAACTTTATTACATTTTTTACATAAAACATTTGCTGGTAATATCTCAATTTTCAACTTAGTAGACTCCATTATCGTACCATCTACAGCTGCTGGGTAACACTCTTCAATATATTTAGGAATCATAGAAGATAATTCTCCAATTTGCAAAACTATTGTATCTATTTTGGTCAAATGATTTTTTATAGCAATATCTTCTACAGTTTTTACTACTTCGATAATAACTCCAAGTTCGTGCAACGAAATACACCCCCAATAATACAGCTTATATATAGAACTATTTTTTACATATAATTATTTAAACAATTTTTTTACCTTTTTAGTTGTAATCCTTACTTTACGTTTAAGAACTTGTTTTATAACTACAGGTTTTAAATCTTCATAAGCTACACCCTCACCATCATATTTCCTTACAAGAGAAATAGCATCAAACTTACATTTAGTTGTACATTGACCACATCCTACACACAAGAATTCATCTACAACTGTTGCGCCACAACTAAGGCAACGTTTTGTCTCTTTTTTCACCTGTTCTTTAGTAAAAGTTCCTCGTAAATCTTTAAAGGTTTTCTTTGATTTGTTTCCATCTACATGTCCTGTATTCTGTCGTGGAGTACGATCATATCCTTCAAGTTCTAAATTTTCTTTATCCAATGCATAATATTCTTTTCTATCACGACCTATAATTAAACTTTGTCCTGGTTGAACATAACGATGAATTGAAATTGCACCTTCTTTACCTAAAGCAATGGCATCAATAGCAAATTTAGGTCCCGTTAATGCATCTCCACCAGCAAAAATATCTTCCTCAGAGGTCTGTAATGTAACTGGATCTGCCTTAATTGTATTATTTCTATTAAGTTCAACTTTACTATCTTTTAAAAGTTCACCCCAATCCATTCCTTGACCTATTGAAAGCAATATAGTATCTGATTTAACTATTATAGTATCATTTTCATCATATATTGGATTAAATTTTCCCTGTTCATTAAATACAGAAATACATTTTTTAAACTCTATAGCTGTAGCACGACCATTTTCAACAATAATTCTCTTTGGTCCCCATGAATTATTAATTTGAATACCTTCTGATAATGCTTCTTCAATTTCTTCTGAAAGTGCAGGCATTTCCTCACGACTTTCTAAGCAATACATTTTAACTTGTGTATCACCAATTCTAGTAGCTGTTCTTGCAACATCTATTGCAACATTTCCCCCGCCTATTACAATCACATTGCCGTCAAGTTTTATATTCTTACCTAAATTTACATCTCGCATAAAATCAATTCCTGTAATAACGTTTTCAGTATCTTCCCCTTCTATACCAAGTTTCCTACCTACGCAAGCACCAATAGCAATATAAAAGGCTTTAAAACCTTGATTTCTTAATTCTTTAAGAGTAACATCTTTACCTACTTCAACACCTGTTTTAAATTCAACACCTAATTCTTTTAATATTTCAATTTCTGCATTTACAACTTTCTTTTCAAGCCTAAAAGAAGGTATTCCTAAAGTTAACATCCCACCAAGAACTTCTTGTTTTTCAAATACTGTTACCTTATATCCATCAATAGCTAAAAAATAAGCACAGCTAAGTCCTGAAGGTCCTGCTCCAATAACAGCAATTTTTTTACCATATTCATGTTTACGTTTAGGTACATAACGATATTTGGCATTTAAATCCTGTTCAGCAATAAATTTTTTAATTTCATCAATAGCAACTGGATTATCAATATCACCTCTTGTACAAGCAGATTCACACTTTCTTGGACAAATACGTCCACATACTGCTGGAAATGGATTTTCCTGTTTAATAAGTTCAAGAGCTTCTTTATATTTTTCCTGTGCTGCAAGCTTAATATAGCCTTGAACAGCAATATGAGCTGGACATTGAGTTTTACAAGGACTAGTACCACTATCAACTACATTTTTTCTATTTATTCTATAATCAGGATTCCATTTATCTGGCCCCCATTCCGTATCTCTTGGAGTCTCAGTTCTTTTTATTTCTGTAATAACTGGAGTCTTAGAACATAACTTTTGACCTAACTGTAATGCATTAACAGGACAATTTTTAACACACTCACCACAAGCAACACATTTTTCTGTATCAACTTTAGAAACATAGTTTGAACGCACCATATCAGCATTAATAAACATACTAGCAGTTCTTAAAGAAAGACATGAACAACCACAACAATTACAAATAGCATGGGTTTTACCTGATCCATCTAAATTTGGTATCTGATGCATTAAACCATTCTCTTCAGCCCTTTTAATAATTTCAAAAGCTTCTTCACGAGTAATCTGTCTTCCTCTTTTTGTACGAATATAATATTCTGCAGCATGTCCCATCTGAATACACATATCTTCTTTAAGATGACCACAGCCTTCTCCCATAACTTCTCTTGCTGTACGACAAGAACAATCTGCAACTGAAAAAATCTCATTCTCATTAAGATATTTTGAAACTTCCTCATAACTTGCTCTTCTAGTTTCTCCTGAAATAGCATGTTCTATAGGAATTACACGCATAAGACCTACCCCTACTGGAAAATTACCTGCTGTTTTAGGTCCTCTTACTCTTCCATAAGCTTCAAAAGCTCTAGCAATTTGAGGATATTTTTTAACATTTTCTTTATTATTAACCATCATCTCCATAATTCCAGGAACCCAAGTATCATACCAAAATACATCTACACCATTAATTTTATTTACAAAACAAACTCCTGCCTCTGCTAACTTTAACAAAAGTTTGGTTGTTTCTTCCACAGTTTTACCACATAAGGGTGCAATTTCCTTAGCCGTAACCTTTTTACGTATTTCCATACAAAGTGCCACTTCTGCCATTTCATCTGTAACAACAGGCTCAAGAATCATATATTCTGGATCTGTGACTTTAATTTCATTTTTTGATCCACGCTTCTTATTACTTATATGATTTGCAAGATCAAGGACCTTTTCCTTAACCATATATTATCCCTCCAAAATAATTGTGTATAAAATATAAAATATATAAGCAAATTTATAATTAGAAAAATTTAAATTTTCCACATAGGATAATTAATTTTCTTTCCACTTTCTTACTTCTTCACGTATCCAATCAATCCATTCTTCAATTCCTTCTCCAGTTTTTGCTGATATTGGAATCACCTTAATATTAGGATTTAGTTTTTTTACTCTTGATTTTACTGCCTCTAAGTCAAATTCAAAATAGTCTTTCGCATCTATTTTATTAATAAGTAACACATCAACTATGGAAAACATTAATGGATATTTTAAAGGTTTATCATCGCCCTCCGGTATACTTAAAATCATAGCATTTTTAGATGCTCCAGTATCAAACTCCGCAGGGCATACTAAATTACCTACATTTTCCAATACAGCTAAATCAATATTTTCAGCCCCAAGTCCTTTCAATCCTTGTTTAGTCATATCAGCATCAAGATGACACATTCCTCCAGTGTGTAATTGAATTACCTTAACACCAGACTGTGAAACCTTATTTGCATCTACTTCTGAATCTATATCAGCTTCCAAAATACCAATATTCATTTCATCTTTTAGAGCCTTAATTGTTTTTAAAAGAGTTGTTGTTTTTCCTGCCCCAGGTGATGACATAAGATTTAATAAAAATGTCCCATCTTTTTTTAATTCTTTTCTAAGTAGCTCTGCTTGACGGTCATTGTTTTTGAAAACACTTTGCTTAATTTCTAAAACTTTATATGCCTTCATATAAATCACCCCATTTTATATATTATTTAAGTTATATTTTATTAACATCATGATATATACATATATACCATAATATAACATAACAACTGTTATGCTTATAATATAATACACTTTACCCTTTGTCAATACTTTAACATTCTGAATAATAATTATATTTTGAATATATAAAATAATGCATTTTAAGGGCTTTATTTACAATAATTTACTACTAATACCATAAAAATATGATATACTACTTATAAATGAGGTGAATAATATGAATGTTAATGAGTACAGTGAAAAAAAACAACATATTTTAAAAACTGCAATTAGTATATTTACAGAAAAAGGATTTGAAAAAACAAGCCTACGTGAAATAGCCTCTGCCGCTGGTGTTACTACTGGTGCTATATATCATCATTTTAAAAATAAAGATGAATTATTTTACCATGCAGTAAAAGAAGCTATGTATTTTGCTCAAACACTATCTGAAAAAGATGAAAATAGTAATCTAAAAAGTACAGAAGATATGTTAGATGAAATTAGTAATAAGGTTCAACAGCGTATGTCAAAAATCAATGAGCAACGCCTTTTAGTTCTATTGATAGGCTATGTATTATCAAAAGGTGGGACACTCAGCGAAAGCCTTAAACAAGATTATAATAAAATCATTAACAAAGTTGCGGATATGTACTTTTTCGCATTTGGTATTGAAAATCAGTATTATAAAAAAAGTCTTGCTTCTATTTTAGTAGCTGCCCTAGATGGAGTTGCAATGCAATATTCCCTTGGAGTTTTAAAACAAGAGGATCAAAAATTCAAAGATACATTTGTTAACTTTTTTGTAGAAAGTATTCCTGCATTCATGCAAAAAAACAAATGTTAGATTTTATATTTATTTATAAAAATATAACCTACCATTGGCATCTCCCCCATTAGTAGGTCATAATGTATATTAAATTAATAAATAAAATCGCATTCTATATTATTTTCTTTTATAAATTCTATTTTATCTTTTAATATAAGATTTCTTTCTTCTATTATAGCTTCCATAGGAGTTTTGCCTTGACAAATTTCATTTTTGTTAAGTTGCCAACTTCTTAATACATCTATACAATTCATAAAGGCCGCTCCTTTTGTAGTAAATTCTTTTCCATTCATTAACTCTGTAAGTTTACTTAAAAAATCCATTAATAAAGCTTTTTCTACCTTTCCTCCACCTGCCCATACTTGCGCTGGTGTTAATCCACTCCATAATTCTGAAGGTTCATCTTTCCATATATTTATAGCTTTGTTTTTATCTTCATATTCATTTCTTAAGTTTTTTAACTGAATATCTATATTTTCAGAAATTCTTTCATTAAATAAATTAAGTACTCCTCCTGTTTTAGAGTAAACCGAAGAATACATAAAATCTACTTTGGTAAATGGTAACATTCTTTCATATAAATTTAATAAAGTAGTGCTTTTTAGTTTAGGTGCTATTTCTAATACTGGAGAATTATCTTTTCTCTTTATTGCTTCAATAAACATAGTATTATTTTCTAATTTTTCATATCTTTCATTTAAAGAACATTCTATTTGTATTGATATTATCTTTTGTGCTACCTCATCATTAGGTATCCATAACTCTTTTTGCTTTGGCATCATGACTATTTTTCACCTCTTAATTTTTCTAATAAATCATTTGCTTCTGTATAATTTGGATTTAACTTCAAACTTCTCTTAAGCAATTTTTCTCCCTCTTTAGGGTTATTATTATAATTAATTTCACAAACTGCTATATTATATAAACATTTAGACTTTATAAATTCCTTATTATCCATTTTATTTATATAATTCAAACTCTTATTATAAAAATCTATACTCTTTTTAAACATTCCTAATAAATAATATATTAGTCCCAAATTATAATACACAAGAGCATCTCTATCGTATAAACTTAATGCATTTAAATATTTATCTCTAGCTTTAAATAAATCTCCATAAAATCTTAAATCAATATCTGCCATTACAGACTCTATGAAATAATTATCTGGATACTTCTTTAATGCTTTATAACATTGCTCTGCTAGTTCTAAATCTTTTTCATTAAAGGAAATTATAAATAAAAGCATTTGCTTTCCCCAGTTTAAATCCAAAATTTCCTTATTATTTTTTATATACTCTTTTAAATATCTATGTATAGCTTTATGACCCTTTATTTCTTCCAGTATCAAATTTTTACAATTAGAGTCATCAATACTTTGCTTATAATTGTCTAATAGAAGTTTTTCATACTTCCTACTTAAATTTTTCTTCATTACTGCCTACTATTCTCCCTTCAAAATAAATAATATAACAAATATAAGTATACAATATTTTTTCATTTACATGCAAAAGTTTATTTATTAACACTTATTTATTTTACGCATAAAATAAAGTGTGTTTATGTTATAGGAGGCTTAAAAATGTTCAATTATTATAATCCTTATTCTATGTATATACCTATTTGTTTTTGTTTTAACCCTAATCAAACAATGATACCTATAAAACATAATTATTTAAATAACATTAAAGGAAATGATGAAGATTTAAAAAATTTATATCCAAAAATCTATTTTAAAATTTATCCTTTAGTCAAAGAGCATTGCGATATAATAGAAAAAGAAAAAGGTGAAAATCATTGTCCTTCTAAAAAAGAAGTAGATACTGTTTGTAAAAAATTTATGAAAAAATTAAACCTCAATTAGATGATGATGATGAGTATAAAGATTTCTATAGGCAACACCGCTATAGAAGACGTCATGCTGTAAGAGATATTATAGGAATACTACTTATAAATGAACTTTTAGGTAGACGAAGAAAAAGGAGATATTATAATTATTATGATTATAATTACAATTATGATAACAACTATGATGATGACTACGACTACTTTGATTAATATTTTTGATAAACATAAGAAATATCTTTTATAAATTTTAAAAAATCTCTTAAAATAAAAATAGCTTTAATTAAAAAAAAGCAAATATAAATAATACACTTATCTATTTATTATATGTATTTTTATATTTACTATAAAATTAAAGCTATTTTTAGATAACTATACTTAAGCAAATACTGCTGGCTTTTTTCCCTACAATTTTTATTTTGTTAATTCCTTTTTCCAAAGTAAGATTCTTAGTACCACTTTTAGTACCTTCTAATATAGGAATGAGCCTTTTATTATTAGTAATTAATATAAAATCAAAATATTTTCAAACATCATAAATTTAAAGTTTTATAAAAACTCACACAAAATTATTGATAAATTTTCAATTGTTTAACTTTTTCTTAATAGCATCCCATATTTCTTCATCTTTTTTATCTATTAATATATTATATTTATTTCCTCTTATTTCTGTATCAAATTTACAAATTGAAGAATATATACAATAGTCACAAGAAGATCCATCTTTCTTTTTATATGGTTTTATATCTATATTTCCTTCTAACATTTCTTCGCAAATTTCAATTATTGTATATCTTACGTATTTTCTTAATGTTTCAAACTCTTCTTTTGTAGCTACACAGGATCTACCTTCTGACACCTCTCCATCTTTTTTAAGCATAACTGGTATTATATCTGATGCTCCGGATATTATATTATCCATATCTTTTATAACATTAGGATCATTTAAAATTAATCCTTTCATTTTTAAATTTTTTATTATACTTTTTTCAATTTCTTTATCACTCATATCCACAGTATTTTTTACTATAGGATCATCTAATTTAAAATATAAAAGTGCTCCTGGTTCTCCATTTACATTAGACCTTTCAGATAATTCCGTAAGTATAGCATCTAAATATATTAAAAGTTGCAATTGTAGACCATAATAGACATCAGATAATTTAAATTCCTTTGTTCCTGATTTATAGTCTATTATTTTTAAATAAGTAACTCCATCCTTTTGTAAAAGATCTACTCTATCTACTCTTCCTATTAGATTTACAACTTCTCCAGAATGAAGTTCCATTGCTATAGGAGGATAATCTCCATCTACATCAAAGGATAGTTCATAATAACTTGGTTTAAAATTACCTCTTTTTATATGTTCTCCTATAAGCCATACAGATCTTTTCAAAATCTTTTTTACACTCTTTGTTACATATTCATATCTCTTTGAACTATTTAATATTTCTAAAGATTTATTATCTAATTCATCATTAATTAATTTATCAATTTCTTCTTCTGCCCAATTTAAATCCATAGTATCCCAGTCCAGTCCTTTTTTTTCTAATTTATGTGAAAATTTTTCTAATATACTATGCATAAAAATTCCTAAGTCTGGATAACTTAAATTAAATATTTTTCTATCTTTAGCCTTTAGTCCATATTGTATAAAATAAGCAAAAGGACATTCAGAAAATTTTTCCACCCTAGATACACTTATTTTTAATGGCTTACCATATAAATTTCTTATCTTTTTAGTTTCTATATATTTGCTTTGATTTGTATAATCAAACCCTTTTATTAATGTATTTAATTTTTCAACCCAAAATTCATTTTCCAAATACCATTTATAAGTATCTCCCCATACGTTATCTATTTTTACTCCTTCTATATCCTTTCTTAAATTAGATATTAAATAATTAAAAGTTGGTTTTGCAGAGGATATATTTTTTAGTGCATCTTCTTCACTGTTAGATTTTACTATATCATTTTCTTCACATATATTTGTAAATATTTTCTTTATCCTTGATATAATTATAGATGGTCTTAAAGTTTTTCCTTCTCCATCTGCTATAGGATAACTTAGTCTTAAATATTTACTTGGAGTAGTTAATGTAGAATAAATTAAAAATTGTTCTTCAAAAGCTACACTTTTAGTATCCTTAGCAATTTCTAGCCCCTTATCTAATAAAAATTGTCTATCATCATCATTTAAAATTCCTTCTTCTTTTAATGTAGTTGGAAATATTCCATCATTTACCCCTACTATATACAAAATACTTATATTGTGACTTCTAAGTCTTGTTATACTTCCTACTATTACTTGATCTAACGCTGGCGGAATAAGTCCTATTTCATATTCTGAAAATCCTGTCTGAAGCACCTTAAAAAACTCTTTTAAGGATATTTTTTCCTTACCTATAACCTCCACTATTTGTTCTAAAACTTCCATAACTATATTCCATATTTGATTGTATTCACTTGCCTTTTCTATATCACCTTCTAATTTAAATTCTTCTATCATACCCTGTATTTTATCTGATAGATTTATATCATATAAAAATTCATACAATACTTCACAAAATTCTTTTGCAGTATTTTTTCTTTTGAGGCTTTCATTAAGAGATATAATAGGTTCCGTAACTTTATATCTTATATCATTTATTTTATTTAATAACTCTTTTTCAACATTCTCTTCTAATTCATAATTGCTAAAAGATTTATATTCCCAAGGTTTATTAATAGTCCAAGTATATCCTTTAATACCGTTAGCAAGCACATAATTTTCTAATATATCTATTTCCTCATTGCTAATATCTAAAAGTCCAGTTTTTAAATATCTAAATACAGATTCATAAGTCCAGTTCTTAGATAAAACCTCTAGTACAGAAACAATTAATATTATTATTGGATTATTATTTATTTCCCTTTTTTTATCTATAAAAAATGGAATATTATATTGCAAAAAAACTGAACTTATTATATTCTCATATCCATTTAAATCTCCTGTAATTACTGCTATATCCTTAAATCTACACCCTTTTTCCCTACAAAGTTTTATAATATCTTTTGCAGTATTTTCTATCTCCGTAAATTGGTTTAAAGTTTTAAGCATACAAATATCCTTTGTCTCATATTTATACTCTTTATATGGGAAAGAAAACATATTTTTTTCTAAATGTTGAAGTTCAATACTATTTTTAAATCTAGCACAAGGATCACACTTAAGTGCTACTGGTTTATCTAATTTTATATTATTGTCTTTTATTATTTCTAATAATTTATTCTCTGTATTTTTAATAGGAGAAAATACATCTGTAGTATCAACAAATCCTCCTTCATTTAAATAATCTGTACATAAAGTTATATTTATTCTATAAGATTTTAAAAGTAACTTTTCCAATATAGAATATTCCTGCGGAGAAAAACTTGAAAATTCATCTATCCATATTTCTGCATTATCAAATTGCTTACTTTTATGTAATTTTTCCGCTAATATAGTTAAATCATCTTCACTATCTATATAATTTTTATGTAATCTTTTTTCAAACTCAGAAAATATAAGAGATAAATCTTCCATTTTATATTTTAAATTATCATCTTCAATATTATCTAAATTATTTTTTATAATTTCAGGAGTTATATTATATTTTTTAAATTCTGTTATAATATCTGAAACGGCAGTAATAAAGCCTTGCCTTTTAGCAGCTTTTTTAAATACTTTTAAATCATTTTTATAATCTTCAATTAAATTATATAAAAGCATACTTTTACCAGATTCATTCATATGTTTAGCAGTTATACCACCAACTTCATTAAAAACCCTATAAGCCATTCTTTTAAAACTTAACACTTGTGTTTTAAGCCCTGTTTTTCCTTCTAAAACTTCTATTAAATTTTTTTCTGTCTGAAAAGAAAATTGTTCTGGTACTAATAATATAAGTGGTCTATCTACACCTTCTTCTACTCTTTTTTTTATACTATTTAAACAAAATTGACTTTTACCACTGCCAGCTCTTCCATATATAAATCTTAAACTCATAAAATTCACTCCCTAAATCCCATACATTTTAAAAATTCAATTTGTTATATATACATTCTATCAAATTTGAATATATTAAACTTAATATTTTTATTTTTTTACCATATTAATTCTCTTATTTATGTATTTTGAAATTGATTTTTACTATTGATTTTTGCACTACCTACATATATATATTTTTTTATTTATGTATTTTGAGTATTAAAAGTTAAATTTAATATATTTATTATAATTATTATTTATGCTAAAATAAATTTGGGTAGTATCCACTATGGAACTGCACCTGATTGTTTTTATTTTTAATTTTTACGAAAAAATTATCATATCAATAAAATCAAAATACTATTTTAATATCTTAAATAAAAAAATAGTAATACAACTGTATTTGAAAAAGTTTTATCAAAACAGTATGTTTATTACCATTTTTTCAAATCATGCTTTAAATCTTATTTTGAAGCACTTCATGTAAACTATCTAATAATTTTATAAAAACAATTCAGTTGCATATTAGTATTCTATCCATCCTAATAAATTTTTACAAAATTATTTGCAATATAATATTTTAGGAGGTATACAATGCGTAATACTGTATCAACTTTTCAAGAATTAAAAGACAAAGGTGAAAAAATAACTATGCTAACTGCCTATGATTATTCTATGGCAAAACTTATAGATTCCGCTGGAATCAATGGAATACTAGTTGGTGATTCTTTAGGTATGGTCTGCCTAGGATATGAAAATACCCTAAGCGTAACCATGAATGACATGATTCATCATACCAAAGCAGTAGTAAGAGGTGCTTCTAGTGCTTTAGTTGTTGGAGATATGCCTTTTATGTCCTATCAAACTTCTATTTATGATGCTGTGTATAATGCAGGAAGACTTATAAAAGAAGCTGGAGCCCATGCTGTAAAATTAGAAGGCGGTGCCACTGTAGAAAAAGAAGTTAGAGCTATAGTTAAAGCTCAAATTCCTGTAATGGGACATATAGGTTTAACCCCTCAATCTATAAATATGTTCGGAGGATTTAAAGTTCAAGGAAAAAATGAAAAAATAGCAAAACAATTAATAGAAGATGCTAAAATTTTAGAAGATGCAGGAGCTTTTTCTATAGTTTTAGAATGTATTCCAGAAAAATTATCAAAATTAATATCAGAATCTATATCCATTCCAACCATTGGCATAGGTGCAGGAAAACATTGTGATGGTCAAATATTAGTTTATCAAGATATGCTTTCTATGTTCTCAAATTTTAAGCCTAAATTTGTTAAATCCTTTGGAAATATAGGAGAAGCTATAAAAGATGGCGTATCACAATATATAAAAGAAGTTAAAGAATCTAAATTTCCTGAAGAAAAACATTCTTTTAAAATAGATGATGAAGTAATAAAAAAATTGTATTAATTTTTAAACAACTAACAATTTATATAAATAAATCAATATAAAAAAGATAACTTAAATTTAATTACAATTAAAAAAATTTATATTAAGAAACAATTTAATTAAAAACTATATAAATTTTAAATAAAAAATAGTTTGATTAAAGCTAATACTTATCTAATAACCAAAGGGAGGGTACAAGCTGATTTATTCAGCTGAGTAATTATGAATATAGTTCATACAATAAAAGATGTTAAAGAAATTGTGGAAAAGTGGAAAAATGAAGGTTTGTCTATAGGTTATATACCTACTATGGGATATTTGCATGAAGGACATGCCTCTCTTATAAAAAAAGCTGGAGAAGAAAATGATAAAGTTATAGTTTCAATATTTGTCAATCCAATTCAATTTGGACCAAATGAAGATTATTCTACTTATCCTAGAGATTTAACTAAAGATAAAGAATTATGTGAAAAAATTGGAGCAGATTTAATTTTCAATCCTGAAGTTTCAGAAATGTATCCAAATAAAATATATAGTCATGTAAATGTAAATACTCTTACTGAAAAATTATGTGGAGAAAAAAGACCTGGTCATTTTCAAGGTGTATGTACAATTTTAACAAAATTTTTTAATATATTAAATCCTACAAAAGCTTATTTTGGCCAAAAAGATGCTCAACAATTAGCTGTAATAAAAAAAATGGTAGAAGACTTAAATTTCCCTATAGAAATAATAGGTTGTCCTATAGTTAGAGAATCTGATGGTTTAGCTAAAAGTTCAAGAAATTCTTATTTAAATGCAAAAGAAAGAAAAGCAGCCTTAATATTAAATAAAAGTTTAAAAGAAGCCTTAAAAGTACTAGAATCCGGAGAAAAAAATTTAAATATTATAAAAGATATTATAATAAATACTATAAACAAAGAACCACTGGCAAAAATAGATTATGTAAGTATAGTAGACAGTAAAACTTTACAACCAGTTAAAGAATTGCACTCTTCAATATTAGTAGCTATAGCAGTTTATATAGGTAAAACTAGACTTATAGACAATTTTACTTTTGCAAAATAATCTTATTATGATCTTAAGGTAAAATTCATGTTAGAATCTTAAAATAAAATTTATGATGACATATAAACTATGTTTATTATATATAATGTCAATTAATATATAATCCATATATTACATTCTGTGATACTTAAAATATTATAAGTGAGGTATAAATAAATGACAATAACTATGTTAAAATCTAAAATTCATAGAGCTACTGTAACAGAAGCTAATCTTAACTATATAGGCAGTATAACTATAGATAAAAATTTAATGGATAAAGCTAATATTTTAGAATATGAAAAAGTTCAAATAGTAGATATAAATAATGGAAGTAGGTTTGAAACCTATGTAATAGCTGGTGAAAAAAATAGTGGTATAATCTGTTTAAATGGAGCTGCTGCACGTATGGTTCAAAAAGGGGACAAAATTATAATAATGAGTTACTGTGATTTAACTATAGATAAGGCCAAAAATTTTAATCCTACAGTATTATTTGTAAATGAAAATAATTCTATTAATGAAATTACAACCTATGAAAAACATGGTGAAATAATATAATAATTTATCTAATGTCTTATTACGTCTTTTACTTATATTTTAATTATTTTTGCAAATACTAACATTACAAAACTAATATTTGTAAGACTAAAAAGGAGATGTAAATATGAGATCATTAGATATTATTTCACTTACATTAGTAATAATTGGCGCTATAAATTGGGGACTTATTGGTTTTTTTGGATTTGATTTAGTTGCAACTTTATTTGGAAGTATGTCTGCATTTACAAGAATTATATACGCTCTTGTAGGAATAGCAGGTTTATATGCAATTTCATTCTATGGTAGAGACAGAAACGAAGAACCTAGAGAAGAAAAATAAGGAAAGTGCTTAGCACTTTCCTTATTTTATGCATTCATTTCTAATATATCTTCTTTTAAACTTTCTTCCTCTATTATATCATTTGGCTTACCTACAAATCTAACTACTACTGCAACCAATCCTATTGATAATGGTAAAACTATATATATTGGCAATCCTAATCCTGATGGAATATACCCGAATAATATTGCACATGCTGCTATAGTTAAAGCATATACCATTTGCGTTGATGTATGATCCAAATGATCACAAGCAGATCCCATAGAAGACATTATAGTTGTATCTGATATTGGAGAACAATGATCTCCAAATATTGCTCCAGTTAAAACCGCACTTACATTTATCACCACATAAGTTGGATCTGGTGATATGGCATAGGCTAATGGAATTGTTAAAGGCATCAATATACCCATTGTTCCATAAGCTGATCCTGTAGCAAAAGATATAACAGATCCTAAAATAAATATTATACTTGGTAATAAAAATTTTGGTATAGAATTAGACAAAATTGAAACTAAGAATGTAGCTGTTCCAAGTTCTTTTATAACTGCACTTAAGGACCAAGCAAGAAGTAATATAACTGCTGTTATAATTAAAGATTTCATACCTGTAATCCAAACATCTATAGCTTCTCCTACTTTAAAAATCTTTTGTGATGCCCCCATTATTATTGCTACTATACTTGCAAGTAGTGCAGATTGAAATAAAACTATACTAGCATCTGATGCACTAAAGGTTTCTCTTAAAGCATCAAAAGATGCTGGAGAAGTTTTGAGCATTTGTATTAAAGCTTTATCTTCTCCCCCCATTATAGCTTGATAGCCATTATAATAAAAACCTGCAAAAGCTCCAATTATTAATATTGTAATTGGGATTATAGCATTCCAAATACTTAATTTTATTCCTTCTCTTGGTTCAAGTTCTGTAGTTTCATCAGAAACCATTGGTTTTGCTGTATCAGATAAAAGCTTCCCTGTAGTTCTTGCCCTTCTTTCAGCTTTAAGCATTGGTCCAAAATCTCTTCCCATTAAAGCTATCAATACTATAAATACTAATATTAATATATTATAAAATCTATAAGGTATAGTTGATAAAAATAGTCCATATGCATTTACACTTTGACCAATAGATGCATATGCATCTTTTATTAAGCTTATTTCATATCCTATCCATGTAGATATAACTGCTATACCAGCTATTGGTGCTGCTGTACCATCTATTATAAAGGCTAATTTTTCCCTTGATATTTTCATTTTATCTGCAACAGGCCTCATTATAGGTCCTACTATAAGCGCATTAGCATAATCATCAAAGAAAACTAATAAACCTAAAAACCAAGTTATGATTTGGGCACTCTTTGGAGTTTTAGCCTTTTTAGCTAAAGATTCTGCAACGGCCTTAGCTCCACCCATTTTAGAAATTACTGCTATAAGCCCACCTATAACCATACATTGAAGTATTATTCCTGCATTCCAAGGGTCTGCAAGAGAATTTAATATTCTATTTATAAAATCCAAAAAAGCTTTAAAAATTGCCCCAAATATATTATTTCCACTTATCTGTAATAAAAAACTTCCACTAAAAACACCTACTGCTAAAGAAATAACTACATTTTTAGTAATAAAGGCTAACACAATAGCAATTACTGGAGGTAAAATAGTCCATATTCCTAATCTACTAGCATTTTGTGCTATAACCTTTGGATCTAAATCCGCTGCTAATACTGACATATTATTAAATAATAAAATCATTAAAACAAATAAAAAACTTAATAATGCTCCCTTATTTTTTTTCATAAAAATATCCTCCTCTATTTATAAATTCTAAGCCTTGTAAGCTTTAAATTTAAGTGAATATGGGGAGGAAAACCATCATCAAAAACAAAAAAGCCTTAAGCTTTACACTCAAGGCATATAGACGTACTTGTGCGCACATAAATAAAATGGTACGAATACTTTGAATGATAGCTCTCCACAAAATAAATTTGTGACAGTGTTACATATATTCTATGCAACCCCAGCATAAAACCTTAAAGCATCGGTTGTACACTTCGGCGACATTACCTTTCCTTTTACTTCATAGTTGCTTATCTCCATAAAAGTACTATTTAATATCGCACCTCTATCTACTTATTATTCACTTTTAATTCATTATAGTATTTAAACAACTTATAGTCAAGCTGTTTTTTTTAATATTAGTTTTTTATTCCTATAATACTTTTTTTAGAAATTCTTTAGTTCTTTCTTCTTTGGGACATGTAAAAAATATTTCTGGACTAGATTCTTCTATAAATTTGCCTTCATCCATAAAAATAACCCTGTCTGCAACTTCCTTAGCAAATCCCATTTCATGAGTTACAACCACCATAGTTATACCTTCTTCTGCTAACTTTTTCATAACAGCTAAAACTTCTCCTACTAGCTCTGGGTCTAAAGCAGACGTTGGTTCATCAAAAAGCATTATATTAGGCTTCATAGCCAATGCTCTTGCTATGGCTACTCTTTGCTTTTGCCCTCCGGATAATTTGCTAGGATAATAATCCATTTTATCTTCTAACCCAACCTTTTTAAGAAGATCTTTCGCTCTTTTTAAAACCTCTTCTTTATTTTCTTTTTTAGAAACTAAAGGACCTATCATTACATTATCTAATACAGTCATGTGCGGAAATAAGTTGAAATTTTGAAATACCATCCCCATTTTAGAACATATCATTTTCATGGATTTTTTATTCTTTAAATTTAAATTTTGTCCTTCTATATTTATACTTCCACCATCTATTTCCTCTAATCCATTTAAGCATCTTAAAAAAGTACTTTTACCTGATCCAGAGGCCCCTACTATTACTACCACTTCTCCTTTTTTTATTTCTAAATTTAAATTTTCAAAAACTACTAGCTTACCAAACATCTTTTTAATATTTTTAATTTCTATCATTATCTCTTTATTATCTGTCTTTCTATAGTAATTATTATTTATAGCTAAAGATTTCTCCATAATTATTCCCCCTATCCATATAAACATTATGTGATTTTATTACTTTATCTTAATACAGTGATAAATTATATAATACTACTTTACCATATTAAATTCAATTTGAAAATAATAAAATAAATGTTTTTACAAAAAAAATTCTTACAATCCTAAGATCATAAGAATTTTTTTATATAATTGCAAAAAGAAATTTAAAACTTAAATATATAATAAAAAGTTTAAAGTAATCGGTAGATAAAGTAATTAAAATAGTTTTAAAAATTTAAAATTATTTATTAATTAAAAATTAACTCAATTTCGATGCATAGAATCGTTCTTTTATACTGACTTAAAATTATATTAATTTAAAGATTTTCTATAAGGGCCCTAGTAAATTCCTCAGTTGTAGAAGTCCCACCTAAATCCTCTGTAAGGTATTTTCTTTCTACAAATACTTTTTCTATAGCATTTTCTATTTTTTTAGCTTTTTCATTTTCTCCTATATACTTTAACATCATAGCACCACTTAATATACAAGCTGTCGGATTAGCTTTATTTTTTCCTGCAATATCAGGTGCCGCACCATGGGCTGCTTCAAATACAGCTCCTTTATCACCTATATTAGCTCCTGGAAGTAATCCTAATCCACCAACTAAACCAGCTGCCATATCTGATAATATATCACCATACAAATTAGGCATTACCAAAACATCATATTTTTCTGGATTTAAAACTAATTTCATTGCCATAGCATCTACTATTACATCTTCAAAATCAATATCTTTATTTCTACTAGCAACTTCCCTTGCACAATTTAAAAATAATCCATCTGATAATTTCATTATATTGGCTTTATGCACTGCAGTTATCTTATTTCTATTTTCTTTTCTTGCCATATTAAAAGCATAATCTACAATTCTATCACTAGCCTTTTTAGTAATTACCTTTATACTTTCTGCTATATCCTCACCTATCATATGTTCAATCCCTGCATATAAGTCCTCTGTATTTTCCCTTACAATTATTAAATCTACATTTTCATATCTAGATTTTATTCCTTTATAAGTTTTTACAGGTCTTATATTTGCATATAAATTTAAACTTTTTCTTAAAGTAACATTAACACTTCTAAATCCTTTTCCTACAGGAGTAGTTATAGGCCCTTTTAATGCTATTTTATTTTCCCTTATACTATCTAAAACATAATCTGGAAGTGGAGTTTTATATTCCTCTAAAACTTTTTCTCCTGCTTCTACTACATGCCAATTAATATCTACCCCAACTGCATCTATAACCTTTCTTGCAGCTTCAGTTACTTCTGGTCCTATACCATCCCCTGGTATTAATGTTATATCATATCTCACAATATCCCTCCAAAACATTACATGGAAAAATAATTCATAATTTTTTATTATACTTATATATTATAAATTTAATTTATAAGTATAATATTTTTTATTATTTTAATATTATTATATCTATTTTTCCCTATAAATTATATTTATTTAAATATACTAATCCTAATTTGTTAATTGCTAAATTTTTCAACTAATTTTGAAGGCTTTTAATTAAATTTAATAATCCACCTTTTAAAATCATCTTTTTTTGCCTATCAGTTGCTTCTAATAAAGTTTTATATTTTATATTTTTAGTTTTATTTATCACTTCCATTTTACCTACTTTTACTTGTTCTAAAGCATTTTTTATTACTAATTCATCCATTTCATCTATAGAATTATAATCCTCTTCTCTTTCAAAAACCAAAGGTAATATACCATTGTTTATTAAATTTGCTTTATGAATTCTAGCAAAAGATTTTGCTAAAACTGCTTTTATTCCTAAATAAACAGGAGCTAAAGCTGCATGTTCTCTACTAGATCCTTGACCATAATTTGTTCCTGCAACTATTATTCCCCCTCCGTTTTCCTTAGCTTTTTCAGGGAATTTTTCGTCACAAGGAGTTAAACAAAAGTTTGATAAATAAGGTACATTAGATCTATAAGGCAAAAGTTTAGCATTAGATGGCATTATATGATCTGTTGTAATATTATCTCCTACTTTAGTTAATACTTTTCCAGTTACTAATTCTTTTAAAGCTTTTGCCTTAGGGAAAGGTTTTATATTTGGTCCTCTTTTAACTTCTACAACTTCTCCTTCTTTGGCTGGTTCTATTATTAAATTATCATTTATCAAAAATTTATTAGGCATTTTTATATCTTCAAAATCACTTAGCTCAGTAGGATCTGTTATATATCCTGTTAATGCTGAAACTGCCGCTACCTCTGGACTTACTAAATATACATTGGCAGATTTTGTTCCAGATCTACCCTCAAAGTTTCTATTAAAAGTTCTTAATGATACAGCATCTGTACAAGGAGATTGACCCATTCCTATACATGGCCCACAAGAACATTCTAATATTCTTGCTCCTGCCATAACTAAATCTGTTAATGCTCCATTATTAGCCATCATATTTAAAACCTGTTTAGAACCTGGTGCTATAACTAAAGATACATTTTCTGATACAGTTTTTCCCTTTAATATACTAGCAGTTCTTAACATATCCCTATAAGAAGAATTTGTACAACTCCCTATAGCCACTTGATTTACTTTTATATTTTTAAGTTCTGACACAGGCACTATATTATCAGGACTATGAGGACAAGCTGCTAAAGGTTTTAATTCTGATAAATTTATTTCTAATTCTTCATCATAAACCGCATCCTCATCTGCCACTAAATATTTATAATCTTTCTCTCTTTCTTGGGCTTGTAAAAATTCCTTAGTAATTTCATCTGATGGGAAAATTGATGTAGTAGCTCCTAGTTCTGCTCCCATATTAGTTATAGTTGCTCTCTCTGGAACTGTAAGAGTTTTTACTCCTTCTCCTGTGTATTCAAATACTTTTCCTACTCCACCCTTTACAGATAATCTTCTTAAAACCTCTAATATAATATCCTTTGCAGATACAAAAGGTTTTAATTTTCCTACTAAATTCACTTTAATTATCTTAGGCATATTTATATAATATTCTCCACCAGCCATAGCCACTGCTACATCTAAGCCACCAGCCCCTATAGCTAACATTCCTATACCCCCACCTGTTGGAGTATGACTATCAGATCCTAATAAAGTTTCTCCAGGTGCACCAAATCTTTCTAAATTAACTTGATGACATATTCCGTTACCAGGCTTTGAAAAATATATTCCGTGTTTTTTAGCTACTGTTTGTATATATAAATGGTCATCTGCATTTTCCGGTCCAGTTTGCAACATATTGTGGTCTATATAAGCCACTGACCTTTTAGTTTTTACTCTATCTATACCCAAAGCCTCAAACTGAAGATATGCCATAGTTCCTGTAGAATCTTGAGTTAATGTATTGTCTATTTTAATGCCAATTTCTTCTCCCTTAACCATATCCCCTTTTACTAAATGAGATTTTATTATTTTTTCTGTTAAAGTTAAACCCAACTTAATTTCCCCCAATCAATTTGTAATTTAATATTTATCCTTTGTTTTTTCTTGCTAATCCTTGATTTATCCTAGCTTTTACTTTTCAAATACTAATCTTTAACCAATTTTAACTTTGCGATTTTGTAAAATTATATCTTGCTAACTAGCTCTTTGAAATAAATCTGGTATAAGCTGTTTTACTATGATTTCTAATTCATTATTACCTATTATTGTTGTTCTACCATTTTCATATTGATTATCTACCCATTCTTTTATAGCCAAAATTCTTTCATCTTTTTTATCTATCTTATTTTCACCCTTTAATTTAAAGTAAGTGTTTATCCAAGCTGCAATACCAGCTAATCCTGAATATTGATTTACAGCAACCACAACTGGTCTATCTAAAATCTTTTCTGTATTAAAAATATTATATATTTCCTCATTTTTTAATATACCATCTGCATGAATACCAGCTCTTGTAACATTAAACTCACTTCCCACAAAAGGTGTTCTTGGTGGTATGTTATAGTTCATTTCCTTTTGGAAATATTCTGCTATTTCATTTATGACATGTAAATTCATATTAGCAGTATTGCCTTTTAATTGTGCATATTCTATAATCATAGCCTCTAATGGACAATTTCCAGTTCGTTCTCCTATACCTAAAAGAGAAGTATTGACAGAGGAACAACCATAAAGCCATGCTGTAGATGCATTTGAAACTACCCCATAAAAATCATTATGTCCATGCCATTCAATGCTTTCTGAAGGAACATTACAACAGTACCTAAGTCCATGAATAATTCCTTGGACGCTTCTTGGTAGTGATGCTCCACTATAAGGAACCCCTAATCCTAAAGTATCACAAGCTCTTATTTTAACAGAAATATTATACTTACTAGAAAGCTCCATTAATTTATTTACAAAAGGAGCTACAAAGCCATAAAAATCTGCTCTTGTTATATCTTCTAAATGACATCTTGGAACAATTCCATTAGCTAAAGCTTCTTCTGCAATCTCTAGATACATATTCATAGCTTTTTCTCTTGTTGTATTAAGTTTCTTAAATATATGATAATCTGAACATGACATAAGCATACCAGTTTCTTTGATTCCCATTTCTTTAACCAATTTAAAATCCTCTTTGTTTGCTCTTATCCACGAAGTAATTTGTGGAAACTTATAACCCCTATCTAAGCATATTTCTGCTGCCTTTCTATCTTTCTTTGAATACAAGAAAAATTCTGTTTGTCTTATTACCCCAGATTCATTGTCTAATTTATGAAGATAATCATATATTTTTACTATTTGTTCTGTAGTATATGGTGGCATTGATTGTTGTCCATCTCTAAATGTTGTATCAGTAATCCATATATCCTTTGGTAAATCCCTTGGAACCTGTATATCATTAAAGGTTACCTTTGGTATTTCCTCATATGGAAATAAATCCTTATACAAATTAGGACTTGATATATTTTGAAGTACATGACTATATGAAGATTGAACTGTTTTTCCCATCATAATCCCCCTTAAATTTATTTATTAATTTCCCCAAATATTTTTTATTTAAAGACTAAATATGCATTTTTTAATTTTTTTCTTTCATTTTGGATAGCACTTAATTTTTCTCCATCATATTATAATTAAAAAACATATTGAATACATACTAATTTAAATCACTGTATAACTTATGTTATAAGATTATGTATATTTTATAATTGGTATTTTATCATCCTAGCAAATATTAATCAACTACATTTTCTTTCTAATTTTGCAATTTTAAATAAATATATTGCAATTGTTTGTTTTTGCTTTAAAAATCGCAAAATTGATATTTTTTTTTATCAACTTGCATTCAACGTTATTTATGTAAATAATTAAGTCAAAATTTATTAAATATAACCTAAGGATTTTAAATGCAAAAAATACACTTAATAAATTGTTTATTAAGCGTATTTTTTTCATACTTACCATATTAAATAAATCCTATTTAAAATATTATCTATTGTTTTCTAACCTTTTCTAATTCTTTTTGTATAATTTCTTTAATAGTCTCAGATAAATTATTTTGTTCTTCTTTTGAAAGTTCTTTTGGATAAATCGGAGGACATACTATTAAATCTACATCTGCTGGCTTTATTTTTCCTCCATTAGCTTCCCTCACCTTATATGTACCATCAATAGCTATAGGCACTATAGGCACTCCTGCCTTTATTCCTAATTTTATACTTCCTTTTTTAAATTCTCCTAAATTTTCACCTCTACTTCTAGTACCCTCTGGGAAAATTAACATACTATATCCATTTTTTAAATTATCTACACCTTCATTTATTGTTTTTATTGCTGCCCTAACATTCTCTCTATCCATAAAAACACATTTTATTTGTTTCATCCAATAAGTTAATATTTTAAGTTTTAACATCTCCTTTTTAGCTACAAAACCTACATATCTATCTAAAGATGAAACTATAACAGGTACATCCAATAAACCTTGATGATTTCCAACAAATAAACAAGGACCATCTGGAATATTTTCTAATCCCTTTTTATTTATTCTTATTCCTATGCCATTAACTATAAAATTTGCCCATCCTACAACACTTTTATTAATATATTTATCTACCTCTTCCATATTACCCTTTATTTTTAAATATTTTAACTTTATTATTCGCAAAAGAGATAATAGCATATAAAGCCCAAACTCTAAATAAAAAATAAATGATTTCATTATAATTCTCTCCTTTTTACGTAACTACACTCTACTATTATAATATATATATATAAACTTATCTACTTTTCATTAATTTATGTTAAAATTAAATAATGTATAGTTTATTTAACATAAAGCAAGGAGTTGAAGTTATGAGATTTAAGAAAAAAAATTTAATAATAGCCTTTTTATTGATATGTTTATCATTTGTGTTTTCAGCTTGTTCTCCGGAATCCTCTAAATCGGTAAATACATCTAGTGAGTCTAATGAATTAAAAATTCATTATATTGATATAGGACAAGGAGATAGTATTTTAGTCCAAACAAAGGATAAAAATATGCTAATAGATGCTGGAACACGTAAAAATTCTGATAACCTAATAAGCTATTTAAAAAAGCAAAATATAAAAAAATTAGATTATGTAATAGCTACTCATCCTCATGAAGATCATATAGGTGGAATGCCAAAAGTCATTGATAAATTTGAAATAAGCAACTTTTATGCACCTAAAAAAACAGCAAACACCAAAATTTTCAAAGATATGATATTGCAACTTAAAAATAAAAATTTAAAAATTAATGTGGCTAAAGAAGGTATATCTCTAGATTTATCCAATAATATTACCTTGGATTTTTTAGCTCCAATTAAGAATAATTACGAAAATACAAATGATTATTCTGCAGTAACAAAGTTAACCTATAGAAATACAAAATTCTTATTTACAGGAGATGCAGAAAAAACAAGTGAAAAAGATATTCTAAATTCAAGGGCTGATTTATCTGCTGATGTACTTAAAGTTGGTCATCATGGTAGCCATACATCATCTTCTAAGGAGTTCTTAGACAAGGTTAATCCTAAAACAGCTATAATAAGTTGTGGTGAAAATAATGATTATGGTCATCCACATAAAGAAACTATGAAAGAACTTAATAAAAGAAATATAAAAATTTATAGAACAGATATAGATGGAACCATAGTATTAACAAGTGACGGAAAAAACATTAGAAAGAACTAAAAAATAGATTTAATTTTAACATAGCAAAAATAAAAAATATATGAAATAAACATATTTAGAACTACTTAGCAAAATGAATGGTTTATGAATATATTTTTTATTTTTGCGGTATTAAAATTAAATCTATTTTAAGTTAAACTTTAATATGCAAATAAGGATATTGGAATAAAATACACCAATATCCTTTTTATATTCATATTATATATTATTCAAAAAATAAAAATGGCTCCGCGGAAAGGATTCGAACCTTCAACCTATCGGTTAACAGCCGAGTGCTCCACCATTGAGCTACCGCGG